>Ga0114999_10000402_pt1 | contig 64369 bp, 57 predicted proteins | sample ArcticOcean_MG_C_3_FD_89820 | JGI IMG/M metagenome (GOLD analysis project Ga0114999, IMG submission 89820) | Marine microbial communities from western Arctic Ocean - ArcticOcean_MG_CB8_126 | ecosystem: Environmental > Aquatic > Marine > Oceanic | place: Arctic Ocean: Canada Basin | collected...
ACAGTTTAGCCACAGTTGAGAGTTGCGTGTTCAGCGCTAAAGCCCAAGTCGATCTTCTGTTCCCAGGCTCGCACAATTCCCCAATTTAGTCCGTAAACCCGTCAGCTAATTAACATATCCCCATTCAAGACACCAGCGCTGCAAAGCGCAAATGCGGCCCACAGCCGCTCGGACGCACCCGATTGTAACATTTTTGCTACAGAGAAGGTGTGCGCGGCATCAAGTTTCTAGGACAATACCGTAAAGACCCGCTTAATTCCCGCAATCCAAAATATAAGCCATTGAATAATAAAGGCATTACCCTTGATGCAATAACACCTTCGGGTTCGCCCCGAATAATTGGCGATTCGAATCGAAAAGTGCCCGGCATCATGCTCAGCACCGGATCTCGTGCCGAGTGCCGCGACCGGGCGTTTGAACACCAATAAACTGCCGGGGCCGGCGCGAATCGTCAGGCAACCCGAGCAACGCCTATTCTTCGCTGCTTTTCGTCGCCGCAAGCACGTCTTCCGCAAGGCGTCCGGTCAATTCCTGTAAATGATCAAATTCGAATTCAAAGCTGCCAACACCGAGGCTCAGCGAGCGCAATTCGATTATCAGGTCATGCATCTCGGCCTGAGGCATTTGGAAAGAGGTCTCGTCCCAGCCGGTCCAGCCCTCTTTGGCGGAAAATCCCAACACCTGGCCCCGGCGTCCAGTAATCAGCCTCTGCACATTGGGCGTAAAATCACTCGGCACCGAAATCTTCACTTCGTAAATCGGCTCCAACAGCACCGGACCGCATTTCGGCATGCCTTCCGACATGGCCAATCGGCCAGCCGTCTTGAATGCTTGCTCAGAACTATCGACGGGATGATGTTTCCCATCCGTTAAGGTTACGGACACATCGACCACTTGAAAGCCAAGCGGCCCTTTGTGCAAAAATTCCTGCACCCCGCTTTGCACCGCCGGTATATATTGTTTGGGCACTGAGCCGCCGACCACGGTGCTTTCGAACTCAAAGCCCGAACCTCGCGGCAGCGGTTTGATGTCGATACTCACGTCACCGAACTGACCGTGGCCGCCAGACTGCTTCTTAAAACGCGAATGCTGGGTTACCGGTTTGCGGATAGCTTCTTTGTAGGCCACCTTCGGTATCTCTGTGACCAGCGCGACGCCGTACTTTTCCTTAAGGCGGTCAAGCGCGACGCGCAAATGCATCTCGCCCTGCCCCCAAAGAACACTGTCATTGGTATCCGGAACAAGTTGAAAGACCACGGAAGGGTCTTCCTGGCGCAATTTGGCGATCGCCGTGGAAAGTTTGACTTCGTCCTCACGTTTGCTGGCGTGAACCGCGAAGGCATAGACCGGCGGTAATTCAGGAGCAAACGCCAACGGCTCCGCTGCCGGCGAATCCTGCGATGAAATTGTCGTACCGGTGGACGTCTCGCTAAGCCGCCCGAAGCCGACAATCTCACCGGGTCCGGCCTTGGCGAGCTTGTTCTGCTGCTGACCCAGTAGAGAAAACACACCGGCGACGCGCTCTCCGCTCTGCAGAACCGTGCCGTCAGCAAACTCACCGCGCCAGATCCGGGCCAGTGAAATTTTTCCGCCATGGGGTGAGATATAAGTCTTGATAATTTGCCCGAGCGGCTGCTCGGTCGCCATGTCGATACCCCTAAGACGGGCGGCTGATAGGTGATCGGGACCGATGTTGATAATCGCCTGCAGCAATCGGCGCACACCCCAATCTTTTTCCGCCGCACCCATGAATACGGGCGTCACATTCGCCTGCGCCAAGGTTGTGCGGAGAAAATTGGAGACCTCTTCCTCGCTCGGAATCTTGTCCTCCAACAGATTCTCCAACAGTGAATCGTCAAAGTCGGCCAAACTTTCGAGCAATTGCGTGCGCGCTTCTTCCTGGCGCGACGTGACGCTATCGGGCGCACTGATCTGGCCAGAGGCTTGATTGTCAGCATATTGATACGCATTGCCGCTAATCAGGTCGACATAGCCGCCAACGGAATCGCCGTCCCGTATCGCCACCTGGCAGGGCACCAAGGGCGTTTCCGAAACTCTACTGAGAGCTTCGATGAGTTGTGCCACCCGCACCGTCGATTCATCGATCTTATTGGCGAACACCGCATACGGAATTTTGTTTTGGTCGAGAAATTTGAACAACCGGCCCATGGTCCAAATACGCCCGATATCCGGCTCGCACACGACCACGGCAAGATCGACTCCCATCAGCGCATTGAACGTTTCTTGGGAAAACTCGACAGAACCGGGGCAATCCAGCACCGTCAATTGCGTGCCGGCATGATCGAATGTGGCGGTATTGACCTCAACACCGGATTGGCGCACCCGCGCTTCCGGCGATGCGTCTCCGACGCTGTTGCCGTCGCGCACGCTGCCGCGCCGGTTAATGGCGCCAGAAATAAACAGCATGCTTTCAAGAAGTGTCGTTTTACCGCTCGTATAGGGGCCCACGAGAGCCACACTGCGCGGCCCGCCAGCTTTATCGCTCATGATATCTCCCATTATGGACGCCCATTTTTTTAAGGCGATTTGGCTCGCACCGCTGGTTACTCCGTCGCGTAATGATACCGGACCCAGCACCCTCACATTTCGCGACGAATGGTTCCAACGCTCTTCGCTTATTGCAACAGAGAATTCCGTATCTCGCAATTCCGGCTTTTGCGCCATCTGGCCCGGCTCGACACTGGCGCGAAGCGAGACGGCGGACTATCTTGCTCCGATCTCAGCGAGGGGATTGTCGATGAGCATTTGGGGTAAGATTATTGGAGGCGCCGCAGGCTTTGCGCTGGGCGGGCCAATCGGCGCATTGGTCGGCGTCGCAGCCGGGCATTTCGTCGACCGGGCAAGCACACGCGGTCGCCTTGCGCAGGGATCGGCGGCTTCCAAAGTCGAGACCAAGCGCCAAGTCTTCGCTATCGCTCTGATCGTACTATGCGCCAAGATGGCCAAAGCTGACGGTCAGGTTACCCGCGACGAAATCGAAGCGTTCAAGCGCATTTTCCGGGTGCCCGAGAATGAAATGGTCCAGGTCGGCCAGATATTTAACGAGGCGCGACAGGAATCGACCGGCTTCGAACCCTATGCCGAACAGGTCATGGAGATATTTCCGCACAATCGCCAGGTCCGCGAAGAATTGCTGGCGGCGCTCTTTCACATCGCCCAGGCCGACGGCGTAATTCACGCGGCCGAACTCGCTTATCTAAAAAAAGTGGCGCGCATATTCGAATTCGACGAGCGCGATTTCGAACGTATTTTCTCAAGCCATCTCGGTTCCGACGATGCCGACCCATACGAGATTCTAGGTGTCGAACGCGATGCCGACGATGAAGAGATTAAACGTGCCTATCGCGAACTCATCCGCCAGAACCATCCCGACCTTCTGATGGCGGAAGGCTTGCCGCAAGAGATGATCGATGTGGCCAATGAGAAGGTGGCGCATATCAATGACGCCTATGACCGCATCGAAAAGTTACGCGGCATGAAATGAACCGAGCCGTGCCGGGCCCTTCAAGACCAAACACCGTATGACGCCGCTCCATATCCTGCTCGCCATCGCCATGGCGATACTGTGGGGCTTCGGATTCGTGACCAGCAAATATGCGGCCGTCCACATGGAGCCGCTGTTTTTCCTGGCCCTTCGCTTCATCGCAGTTTCCTTGATGCTGGTATGGTTCGTACGTGTGCCGCGCGGTCAGTTAATAGCGGTCATTTTGTTCGCTTGCAGCATGGGCGCGGGCCATTTTGGTCTGTTTTATATAGCCCTTGAGATGGGCGTCGAAGCTTCGACCGCCTCCATCATCTGGCAATCTCAAGTTCCTCTCACCGTGATCCTCGCTGCATTCCTGCTCGGCGACCGGCCGGGCTGGGTCGGCATTCTCGGCATCGCCATCGCATTCGGCGGCGTACTGCTGCTGGTCGGCGAGCCGCGGCATTTCGACAACGGCCTGGCCATCGGCCTCATGTTTGCTTCATGCATCATGTGGGCGATCGCCAATATCCAGGCCAAAAAACTGACCACCGTCAAGCCGCTGGCTTTGAACGCTTGGATGTCGGTGTTCTCGGCGATCATACTGCTGGCTTGTTCGCTCATTTTCGAAACCGGACAATTGGAGAGTTTTCTGGTTGCCGACTGGCGCCTGCACGGCTCGCTTGTCTATCAAGTGGTGTGCTCGACCGTGCTGGCCTATTGGATTTGGTATTTTCTGCTCGCCAGGTATCCGGTGTCTCGGGTCACCGGTTTCATGCTGTTGGTGCCGTTTTCCGGCGTGCTATCAGGAATCTTTGCACTCGGAGAGCCAATGACATGGCCGACTGCGCTCGGTGGTGTCGTCACCCTGGTCGGGGTCACTCTGATCGTCCGCTCCCGCCGACCGGCCGGCGGAGAAACTGAAACCAACCCGCGCGCGCCGGCGCGATAGCTGGGTTAAACTGCTTTTCATGGCGCAATCTTATAGAGACTGGCCGACTCCCAATCAGGACGCGCGCCCGGATGGGGCTGAACAGATCGACGTTTTGGTGCTGCACTATACCGGCATGCAAAGCGTTGCCGCCGCGCTCGACCGCATGCGTGACCCCGCGGCCAAAGTCAGCACGCATTGGTGCATCGATGAAGACGGTCAACTCTATCGCCTGGTGCCGGAGACGATGCGCGCCTGGCATGCCGGGCTGAGTTATTGGCGTCAGCGCCAGCTGGTGAACGACACGTCGATCGGCATCGAGCTGGTAAATCCAGGCCACGAATTCGGCTATCGTCCCTTTCCCCGCGCGCAAATGGACGCCTTGATCGCGCTCGCCAGCGATGTTCTTTCGCGCCACCAAATTCCCGCCGCCAATGTGGTCGGCCATTCCGATATCGCGCCGCTCAGAAAGCAGGACCCCGGCGAACTATTTGATTGGGCTCGACTTGCGCGTTATGGCATCGGCCTGTGGCCGCAACCGACCGGCGAGCCGGAGCCTCAATTGACAGCGCTCGAACTCGGCGCTTCCAGTGCGGAAGTGCGGGCGCTGCAGGAAGACCTCTTCGATCTCGGTTATGGCCTGACGATCGATGGAGATTATGGCGAGGAAAGCGAAGCCATCGTGCGAGCGTTTCAACGCCATTTCCGCCAGGCCCGTGTGGATGGCGTCGCCGATGGCGCCACCCAGGCGATTCTCCAGCACCTGTTGACTCAAAGCGGGCGCACCGCTTGACGGCGCCACCTTGCGGTATAGTCTGAGCCTCGCCAGACGGCCGGATGACCGCGGCCTGATTCGCTGAGCGGATAGGGTCGAGGAAAGTCCGGGCTCCACGGGAAGACGGAGCCGGGTAACACCCGGCGGGGGCGACCCCAGGGAAAGTGCCACAGAAAGTAAACCGCCTGTTCGGCATTCGCGCTTGCGTGGATTCGGCGGGTAAGGGTGAAAGGGTGCGGTAAGAGCGCACCGCGCGGCCGGCAACGGTGGCGGCATGGTAAACCCCTCCGGGAGCAAGACCAAATAGGGGTGGCAAGCTCGATTGCTTGCAATCGGCAGATGTTTCCCGCGTCGCCGCCCGGGTCGGTCGCTAGAGGCGCTCGGCGACGAGCGTCCCAGAGGAATGGTCATCACCCGCAAATGCTAGCCATTCGCGGCGCACAGAACCCGGCTTACAGGCCGTCTGGCACTTTACTCTCCAACAAACCCGGCTATTACCCAGTGTTACTAAGAAATTGAAGATACTTGCTTGAATTTTCTACATATGGTGCCTGAGGTTATTGACATAACAATATATAGAGGACATCTGAACGCCAGCGTGATTGTGTGTTTCAACTCAAAAAAGAACATAATAGGAACAATATTCATATTGGTTATTTGAAGTTCCGCTCGAGGAGGCAGGTAACCAATCCCTTCAGAAGTTGTTTCGTCAATAATCTTCGTTTGCTTTGCATTAATACATGCCGCCAAAGACTTGTTTTTATTTGAAATCGTTTGACGCCCAAACTTTCCCATGATATACCATGATGTCCCAAATGCCTGGTTGGGCGTCGTAATTACGCCGTCCACGGGTTTTAGGCAACACGTGTGGGGCACGGTTTTATTTGGGGAGTACGGACTTGGCTTTATTTACCGGCCATGTCGTCAACAAGGTGGACCGCAAGGGACGGGTTTCCGTTCCGGCGTCTTTCCGCAATGAGCTCGCCAAACTGAGTTTTCCCGGCATCGTCGTTTTTCCCTCTCCCGAGGGCCTGCCCGCCATCGATGGCGCCGGCATCGACTGGTTGGAGAATCTCAGCGCCAATTTCGGCACCGCCAATCCCTTCGCACCAAAATTACCCAAATCCCGGATGGCGTTGTTCGGCCAGGTCGAACGGTTGGGGTTCGACCCGGAAGGCCGCGTCATCTTGACGCGCGGTCTCATGGAGCATGCCGGAATCAGCGACACCGCGGTCTTCATCGGCATGGGCGATACGTTTCAGATATGGCAGCCCGAGGCCGGCGCAGCCGTCCTCGGCGAGGCCATTGCCGGCGCGTCAGCCGAGTTTGATGGCGTTGCGCAGAACGGCACGCCGGAGGGTGAGCGCTGATGGCCGGCGATTCTTCATCGCGTCCGAGTGTGGGTGCCATCGGCGCCGAGAGCGGCCATACCCCGGTCATGCTGGCCGAGGTATTGGAGACTCTTGCGCCCCGCGACGGTGCGATTTATGTCGATTCTACCCTCGGCGCCGGCGGCTACAGCCGCGGCCTTCTGGAAGCGGCGGCGTGCCGCGTTTGCGCCATCGACCGCGACCCCGCCGCGATCGCGAGAGGCGCGGCACTGGCGGCGCTATACCCCGGACGCCTCACCCTGATCCAGGGCCGGTTCGGTGAGATGCAACAATTACTGGCGCCGCACGGCATTCGCGAAGTCGACGGCATCGCCTTCGATCTCGGCGTTTCCTCGATGCAGCTCGACGATGCGGCGCGCGGATTTTCCTTCCGCTACGACGCCGCTCTCGATATGCGCATGGGCAGCGGCGGGCCAACCGCGGAACAAGTCATCAACAGCGCCTCGCAGGAGATGCTGGCCGATCTCATTTATGATTATGGCGAGGAGCGCCGCGCCCGCGCCGTTGCCCGCGCAATTGTGGCGGCACGCGCCGAGGCGCCGATCACCCGCACCAGCCAACTCGCCGACATCGTGCGCTCCGTTGTGCGCCGCGGCGCTGGCGGAATCGACCCGGCCACGCGCACCTTTCAGGCGCTCCGTATCTACGTCAATGACGAGCTTGGCGAGCTCGATTTGGGTCTCGCCGCGAGCGAGCAGATGCTCAGCCCCGGCGGCCGCCTGGCTGTGGTATCTTTCCATTCGCTTGAGGATCGCCGCGTTAAGACATTTCTGAATCAGCGTGCCGGCGCGCTGCCCCGGCCGAGCCGCCATCTTCCTGAATCTACTGGCGACGCCACAAAAAAACCGCAACCCAGTTTTAACTTGTTGGGCAAACGGGCGCGCAAGCCCGCCGATATCGAACGCGGCGCCAACCCGCGGGCGCGATCGGCAAGAATGCGCGCGGCGGAACGCACCGCGGCGCCGGCCTGGCCCAAGAAAGCCGCGCCATGATTCGCCCCGCTCTCATTCTGTGGATCGGCTTGCCGGCCATCGTGACGATCGCGCTGATCCTCGTCAGCTATCAGGTTCAGAGCCTCGAAAACGAGTTGGAAACACTGGAGCACGCAGCGATCGCGCAACAGGAGGAAATTCATGTGCTGAAGGCAGAGTGGAGCTTTCTGAACCGCCCCGAGCGACTGGCCCGTTTGGCGGGGCGCCATTTGGAATTGGCGCCCGTCACACCGGCACAGATGAGTTCCTTCACTCTCGTACCCCCGTTTAAAGGGTTGGACCAATGAGCGAACTTTCCGTCCGTACCTGGCGCGATGCCGCCGGCGAAATGAGCGACGCCAACGGTGTCGAGAGACTCAGCGCCCGAGAGGCGCGCCGGCCGCTGGAGGTGGCGCGCACCCGCCTGCTCGTCGCCGGCGTCATTTTCACGGTTTGTTTTGTCATATTGGGCGCCCGCCTGGTTCAGCTTTCGCTGTTTGGCGGCGGACACTACGCCGCGCAAATCGCCCAACATGAAGGCACCCGGTTGACGCTTCAGCGCGCCGACATCGTCGATCGCAACGGCGTCCTTTTGGCCACCAACCTGCCCTCGCAATCGCTCTATGTGGATCCGACCCAGGTACTCGATGCCACTGAGGCGGCGGATAAGATCACCAGCGTTCTGCCTAAACTGACGCGCGACGAAATATTGCGCAAAGCCAGCGCCAAAGGGAGTTTCCGTTGGATCCAGCGCAATCTCACGCCCGAACAATATTATGCCGTTAACCGTCTTGGCCTGCCGGGCTTCGGTTTCAAGCGCGAGGAACGGCGCGTTTATCCACATGGCTCGTTGTTTGTCCATACACTCGGGTTCGCCGGCGTTGATAATGGTGGCCTCGCCGGGTTGGAAGCCGCACGTGACGCCTATCTGAAAAACCTAGCGGAGAACCATAGCGGCGCCCTGGTCACGTCGCTGGACAGCCGCGTTCAACATATCTTTAATGCCGAGTTGGCTGCCGCAATGGCAGAATTCGACGCCAAAGGCGGCGCCGGCATTGTGCTCGATGTGCATAGCGGCGAAATTCTGGCGCTTTCGAGCCTGCCCGATTTCAATCCCTACGATCTCAAATCCAGTGGCCCGAACCAGCGCTTCAACCGCGCGACGCTCGGTGTGTACGAACTCGGCTCTACTTTCAAGGCGTTCACTACGGCCATGGCGCTCGACTATGGTGTGGTCAATCTCAACGACCGTTATGACGCCACCAAGCCGCTCCGGGTGGCGCGCTTTATGATCCGCGACGACCACCCGCAAAACCGCTGGCTCGATGTTCCGGAGATCTTCGTTCACTCGTCGAATATCGGTGCCGCACAGATGGCGCGCGATGTCGGCGCCGAGCGCCAAAAGGAATTTCTCGGCCGCCTCGGCATGCTCGCGCCTCTACCGCTTGAGTTGAGCGAAAACGGCAGCCCACTGTCGCCACGCCACTGGCGTGAAATCAATACCATGACCATCGGCTACGGCCATGGCATCGCGGTCACGCCGCTGCATTTGATCAGCGGCTTCGCCACCTTGGTGAACGGCGGCATCACCCGCCCGCCAACCTTGCTACGGCGCAATGGCGAAGTCAGCGGCACCCGCGTGGTAACGCGCGAGACCTCGGACACGATGCGCCTTCTGATGCGAATGGTGGTCGAAGACGGCACCGGCAAGAAAGCTGAAGCCGAAGGCTATCTGGTCGGCGGCAAGACCGGCACGGCGGAAAAGGCGGTGGCCGGCGGCTACAAGAAAAACGCCCTGATCACCACCTTCGTCGGCGCCTTTCCCATGGATGCGCCGCGCTACGCGGTCCTGGTGATGCTGGACGAGCCGCACGGCACCAAATCGACGCATGGCTACGCTGGCGCCGGCTGGAACGCCGCGCCGACGGTCGGCCGAATTATTTCACAGATCGCACCAATGCTGGGCGTCATGGCGATCCGGCCGTCGGGCGAAGATGAAGAAGAAACAGAACGTTTGTTGGTGCGGGCCGATGGAGAGGGCCGCCGAATTGCGTCTTTTTGAACTGACAGGACAGGGCCGCAGGGCACATGAGGGCAAGGATGTGGAGATAACGGGCCTGACCTCGGATTCGCGCGAAGTCCGGCCGGGCTTTCTGTTTGCGGCGCTCGACGGCAGCCGCGCCCGCGGCGCCGAGTTTATCCCCGAAGCATTGCGGAACGGCGCCGCCGCCATTTTAGCGCCGCCCGGAACCGGTCTCGACGACGCGGCACCAACCGCCGCATGTTTGATTTCGGACGACAACCCGCGCCGCCGTTTTGCTGAGATGGCGGCGCGCTATTTTGCCCGCCAGCCGCGCATTATCGCCGCCGTCACCGGCACCAACGGCAAAACCTCGACCGCTACATTTCTCCGAGAACTGTGGCAGGGGCGCGGACATAAAGCCGCCAGTCTCGGCAGTCTCGGCGTTGAGGGCGACGGCCCGATATCGGCGGCGGCTTTTACCACACCCGACCCAGTAACGCTGCATCACACCTTGGCGGCGCTCGCCGATGCCGGCGTGGCGCATTGCGCGCTCGAAGCCTCAAGCCACGGCCTCGATCAATACCGCCTTGAAGGCGTCCGCCTGACGGCCGCCGCGTTCCTCAATCTCACCCGCGACCATCTCGATTATCATCGCGACTTGGAAAGTTATTTGGCCGCCAAGGCGCGCTTATTTGACGACGTGATGGCGCCGGGCAGTCATGCCGTGCTGAACGCGGACTCGCCGCACTACGAGTACATCGCAGAGATCTGCCGCACCCGCAGCCACACCATCATAGGTTTTGGCGGCACGGCGGGCGAAATCCGCTTGCTGTCGCGGACCGATGAGAATTTTGGACAGCGCATCGCGCTGGAGCTCTTCGGCAAGGTCTACGATTTGTCGATCTCTCTTCCCGGCGAATTTCAGGTGCAAAACATGATGGCCGCGGCCGGATTGGCCATCGCCACCGGCATGACCGGAGACGAAGTGGCGGCCGGTCTGCCGCTGCTGACCGGCGTGCGCGGCCGTTTGGAATTGGTCGCCCGGATGCCGGGCGGCGCGCCGATCTATATCGATTACGCCCATACGCCTGACGCCTTGGAAGCAGCGCTTGTGGCACTGCGGCCTCATATCCGCGGGCGCCTTATTGTGTTGTTTGGCTGTGGCGGCGACCGCGACACTGGCAAGCGCCCACAGATGGGCGAAATCGCCGCCCGGTTGGCGGACAGAGTATTCGTGAGCGACGACAATCCGCGCTCCGAGGACCCAGCGGCGATCCGCCGCGAAATCATCGCCACCTGCCGCGGCGCCGTCGAAATTGACGGGCGCGGCGAGGCGATTGCCGCAGCGATTGCTGAATTGCGCGACGATGACCTGCTGCTAATTGCCGGGAAGGGGCATGAGCAGGGCCAGAGCATCGCCGGTCGGATGATCCCCTTCAATGACGGCGAGGTAGCGCGCCAGGCCGTGTTGGCTCAATCGCGCGCGCCGTCGCGGATATCGTCATGACGAACGCGGCAAAAATGGCAGCGCCCCTGTGGAGCGCGGCACAAGCCGCCCAGGCAACCGGTGGCGAATCGCACGGCGATTGGCGCGCGAACGGCGTTTCCATCGATAGCCGTACCCTGGTGCCGGGCGATTTGTTCGTCGCCCTCAAGGGACCCAATCATGACGGCCACGACCATATACACCAGGCTCTCGATGCCCGCGCCGCAGCGGCGATGGTGGAGCGTGCGGCGGATTTCGCCAGCGCGCAAGCGCCGCTGTTGATCGTGCCGGACAGCCTCGAGGGACTCACCGCCTTGGCCAAGGCCGCGCGGGCGCGAAGTGCGGCACGTATTGTCGCCGTCACCGGCAGCGTCGGTAAGACCGGCAGCAAAGAGTTGATCGCGCGCGCGCTTGCCGTGGCGGGCAGCGTGTCCCTCAGCGCCGGCAATCTGAACAATTATATCGGCGCCCCGTTGAGCTTGGCGCGCCTACCGGCGGAAGCCGCGTTCGGCGTATTTGAGCTGGGCATGAACCAGCCGGGTGAAATCGCCCCGCTTTCCCGCCTCGCGCGCCCACATGTCTTGCTTGTCACCAATGTTGAGGCGGTCCATACCGAATTTTTCGACCATGTCGATGGCGTGGCGGAGGCCAAAGCGGAAATTTTCGCCGGCCTAGAGCCCGGCGCCGTGGCGGTGCTCAACCGCGACAACAAATATTTCGATTTCCTCGCGGCGCGGGCGCGCGAGGCCGGCGCGGCGCAGATCATCGCCTTCGGCAGTGGCGACGATTCCGAGGCGCGCCTGCTCGCTTGGGCACCTGACCGCGAAGGCGGGCTGGTTGAGGCAGAGATTTGTGGTGAGCGCTGTTCCTATCGTCTGGCCCTGAGCGGCGAACATTGGGCGCTTAACAGTGTGGCGGCCTTGGCCACTGCTGTTGCTGCCGGCGCGCCGCTGAAGGAGGCCGCGGCCGCCCTCGTCCTGCACCGGGCGTCACCTGGCCGCGGTGCGCGCCACCGCCTCGCCGTGCCGGGCGGCGAATATGAATTGATCGATGAATCTTATAACGCGAGCCCGGTTGCCGTTGGCGCAGCCATCCGCACCTTAAATAACATCCAACCCGCTCCCGGCGCGCGCCGCATCGCCGTGCTTGGCGACATGCTTGAGCTTGGCGCAAGTGCGGTCGAAGCCCATATCGCCCTGGCGCCGGTGTTGGAAGACGCCGGGATCGACTTCGTCTTTACCGTCGGCTCGCTGATGTCCCATCTCCATGCCGCTTTGCCCAACGGCATACGGGCGGGTCAGGCAGAGACCTCCTCAGATTTGCTGCCGGCACTTCGCGCGGCGATTAAACCGGGCGATGTGGTGCTCATCAAAGGCTCGCTCGGCGTCAAGATGCGACCTCTGGTCGATGCCCTGAAACATGCCGCGGAAGCGGCTCCCGCAACGGCGCCCGGAGCGGCGCGGATAAAGGGATAGGGGAACCGATGCTTTATAATCTGCTGTTCCCGCTTTCCGATTCCGTTGGCATTTTCAATATATTTCAGTATCTGACGTTTCGTGCCGGCGCCGCGATCGTCACGGCTATGTTGGTAAGTTTTCTCGTCGGTCCAATGTTGATTCGGACCCTCCGTGCCCGGCAGGGCGGCGGCCAGCCGATCCGCGAGGACGGGCCGGAATCCCATCTAAGGACCAAAAAGGGCACGCCCACAATGGGTGGCTTTCTTATTCTTCTCGGCGTTCTTTCCGGCACTCTGCTGTGGGCCGATCTCACCAATTCCTATGTCTGGGTAATTTTATTTGTGACCATCGGTTTCGGCGCGGTCGGTTTCGTCGATGATTTTATCAAGCTGCGCAATCGCTCGAGCCGAGGATTCCCAACGAAGATTAAATTTCTCGTCGAAATTGCTCTCGCTCTGGCGGCTGGTTTCTGGGTCATCTCGATCTCAGATGATTCGCTGTCGCACGGACTGGCGCTGCCCTTTGTGAAAACCGTTCTCGTCGATCTCGGCTGGTTCTTCCTGCCGTTCGCTGCATTGGTCATGGTCGGAGCGTCCAATTCAGTAAATCTTACCGACGGCTTGGACGGCTTGGCGATCGTACCTATCATGATCGCGGCGATCAGTTTTGCACTGATCTGCTATGTGGTCGGCAACTCCGTTTTCAGCGAATATCTCCAAATTCACTATGTCGCCGGCGTCGGCGAACTGGCGGTATTTTGCGCCGCGATGGTCGGCGCCGGGCTCGGGTTTCTTTGGTTCAACGCCCCGCCCGCCATGGTCTTCATGGGCGATACCGGCTCGCTCTCGTTGGGCGCCGCGCTCGGCGCAGTGGCGGTCATGACCAAGCACGAATTGGTTCTAGTGATCGTCGGCGGCTTGTTCGTGCTGGAGACCGTTTCGGTCATCGTCCAGGTGGCGTCGTTCAAACTGACCGGCAACCGGGTGTTTCAGATGGCGCCGCTCCATCACCACTATGAAAAAAAGGGCTACGCCGAATCGACCATTGTCATCCGCTTTTGGATCGTCGCCGTGATCCTGGCACTCGCCGGTTTGGCGACTCTCAAATTGAGGTAACGGGGTGATCGTAGGAACATCGCATTTCGACGGCAGCATCGCGATTCTCGGCCTCGCCCGGAGCGGCATGGCAACAGCTCGTGCGCTGATGGCGGGCGGCAACCAGGTCCTCGCCTGGGACGATTCACCGGAGCGCGTGAAGGCGGCGGCCCAGGCCGGTATTCCGATTCAAAAAGGCCCCGACTTTGATTGGCGCGGCATCGCCGCCCTGGTACCGAGCCCCGGCATTCCGCTCAACCACCCAACGATGGTCGCGGCGCGGGCCACGGGTGTCGACATTCTCGGTGATGTCGAAATTTTGTGGCGCGCCATGTCGGAGCGCCAATTCGTCGGCATCACCGGCACCAACGGCAAATCCACTACCACGGCATTGATCGGCCACATCCTCAAGCATGCCCGCCAAACCGTTCAGATAGGCGGCAATCTCGGAACACCGGCGCTTAGCCTGGACGCGCTATGGGCGGAAGGGACCTACGTGCTGGAGATGTCTTCCTTCCAGCTCGATTTGACCCCGGCCATGTCGTTCGACATCGCGGTTCTACTCAATATCACGCCGGACCACCTCGACCGCCATGGCAGCATGAACGCCTATATCACCGCCAAGCGCAATATCTTCCGGCCGGGCAGATTGAAGACCGCCGTGGTCGGCATCGACGGGCCGGATACGCTTCGCATTTACAGAGAATTACGTCTGCGAGATGACCTCGATGTCATACCGGTGGCCACCGGCCGGCGGCTGTTGGACGGGGTCGCGACGAATGGTGGTCTGCTCGAAGATCGCGGGCGGGCGATTTGCGATTTGCAAGCCGCGATCGCTCTGACCGGCCGGCACAATTGGCAAAATGCCGCCGCGGCCTATGCCGCCACGCGCGCGCTTGGCGTTGATCCGGAAACCATCGCTCGCGCCATACTTAATTTCCCGGGCTTGGCACATCGGATGGAACATATTACCGCCATCGACGGCGTCCAATTCATCAATGACAGCAAAGCGACGAACGGCGAAGCCGCGGCCCGCGCGCTGGCTTGCTTCAACCCGATTTATTGGATTGTCGGGGGGCGCGCCAAATCGGATGGACTGCGTGCCGCGCAGCCTTATTTTCAACGCATCGCGCATGCTTTTCTCATCGGTGAGGCCGAGCAAAACCTGGCCACCGAACTCGACGGGCGCGTTGATCATAGTTTTTGCGGAACCCTAGACACTGCGCTCGATGCGGCGGCGGCACAGGCCCGTGCTGACGGCCGGCCGGGTGCCGTTGTCCTATTTTCACCGGCCTGTGCGTCGTTCGATCAATACACAGATTTCGAATCCCGCGGCGAAGCGTTCCGAGAACGCGTCTGTATTTTGGAACAGCGCCAGTCCGAGCAGGCGCTCAGGGTCTGTGCCTGATGACCAGCTTCTCACGCACCGATCCCTCGATTCTAGGCCGCTGGTGGTGGACCCTGGACCGCTGGACTTTGCTGGTGCTCACACTATTGTTTGCGGTCGGCGCCATTCTTACTGTTGCGGCCAGCCCAGGCGCCGCCGCGCGCATCGGGTTGGAGCCGTTCTTCTTCGTCCGCCACCAATTCGCGTTCATGGTCCCGGCGCTGCTGATCCTGTTGGCGGTTTCCATGTTTTCGCCACGCGGCGTGCGGCGCATGTCGGTTGTGATTCTGGGCGCCGGCATCATCCTCGTCACGGCGACCAATTTTTCCGGGATCGAGATCAAAGGCGCCAGCCGCTGGCTCTCGCTCGGCGGCTTCACGTTTCAGCCGTCCGAATTCGTGAAGCCCTGCTTTGCCGTCGTCGCCGCTTGGATGTTCGCCGAATATCGCCAGTCGGAAAATTTTCCGGGGCGCGCCATCGCCAGCGCGCTACTGCTGATCGTCGTCGCACTGTTGTTGCTGCAACCAGATTTCGGCATGGCCGTGACCGTGGCCGCTGTTTGGTTCGTGCAGTTTTTCCTCGCCGGTCTGTCGCTGTGGTGGGTTGGGTTGTCGCTGGCGGCAACGCTCGGGCTGGTGACGGCAGCGTACAGCATCTTTCCCCATGTGGCGAAGCGCATCGATCTTTTCATCGATCCCCTGTCCGGCGATTCCTATCAGGTAACGACCTCTCTCAAAGCCTTCCAACAGGGCGGGTTGTTGGGCAAGGGTCCTGGCGAAGGCGTCGTCAAAGGCTATCTGCCGGACGCCCACACCGATTTCATATTTGCCGTCGCGGCCGAGGAATTCGGGGGACTCGCGGCGCTGGCCATCGTCGGCTTGTTTTCCTTCATCGTCTTGCGCGGTCTCACCCGAGTCGTGCGCGAGGCCGATTTGTTTGTGTTGCTGGCTGTTGCCGGTTTGCTCACCCAGTTTGGCCTGCAGGCGCTCATCAACATGGGAGTCACCGTGCAATTGCTCCCGGCCAAGGGAATGACACTGCCTTTCGTCAGTTATGGCGGCTCGTCTCTGATCGCCAGCGCTCTCGGCATGGGCATGGTGCTAGCGCTCACCCGGAGTGGCTACCGCGACAAGGTCTCGGCGGCATGAACGGGCGCACCTTACGGGCACCGATCGTGCTGGCTGCCGGCGGCACCGGCGGGCATGTGTTCCCGGCGCAAGCGGTCGCCATGGAACTTCAAGCGCGCGGCCGTCGCCTGGTCCTCATCACCGATCGCCGCGGCGTCGGATTTGGCGGCGCACTGGCCGATATCGAAAGCCACCATATTTCGGCCGGCACGCCGTTGGCGCGCGGCCCAATCGCGCGCGGCCTCGGCATCGTCAAATTGCTGTTGGGCGTGAGAGAGGCAACCCGCCTGTTGCGCCGTCTCCAGCCCGCCGCCGTCATTGGCTTCGGCGGCTATCCTTCGGTGCCGACCATGATCGCCGCCAGTCGTGCCCATGTGGCGACTGCCATTCACGAACAAAACGCCGTACTCGGGCGCGCCAATCGATTGCTGGCATCGCGTGTACTGCGCGTCGCAACTTCTTTCGAGCACACACGCGGCATTGCCAACGCCAGCCGGGTCAAAATTGCCATGACCGGCAATCCAGTTCGTCCCGCCATCGCCGAACTGGCCACCAGAGCCTATCCAATTCTCGAGCGCGATGGCCCGCTTCGCCTTCTCATCATCGGCGGCAGCCAAGGTGCCCGTGTGTTTGCTGAGCTGGTTCCGGCCGCCCTTGCCTTGTTGCCGCCGCAAATCCGCGCACGCCTCAGCGTCGTCCAGCAGTGTCGCCCCGAGGACCTGCAGCAAGTGCGCGCGCGCCATGAAGCGGACGGCATCCAAGCGGAGTGTGCGGCATTTTTCGATGACTTGCCGGCCCACCTCGAAAGCGCCCATTTGGTTATCAGTCGCGCCGGTGCATCGACCGTGGCCGAACTCGCGGCGGCCGGCCGGCCGGCCATTCTCGTACCATTCCCGTTCGCTACCGACGATCACCAAAGCGCTAACGCCCGCGCACTCGAAGCCGCCGGCGGCGCCATCCTGCTGGCCGAATCGGAGGCGACGGCTGGGCGCCTGGCGGAATGTCTAAACGGATTTTTCGTCTCATCCGAAGCCCTCACGCAGGCCGCCCGTGCCGCCCTCGACATCGGCCGACCAGCCGCCGGCCAGGCGCTCGCCGACCTCGTCGAAAGCTTAATTCCGGCCAATGGCAATCCGCATCGAACGATCGCGAGGAAAGCGGCATGAAGGCGCTGCCCCTCTCCATCGGCGCCATTCATTTCGTCGGCATCGGCGGCATCGGCATGAGCGGTATCGCCGAGGTAATGCACAATCTCGGTTACATCGTGCAAGGCAGCGATCTGTCGGAGAATGCCAATGTCCGCCGCCTCCGGGTGCTCGGCATCGAGGTCGCCATCGGTCATGACGCGGCAGCTCTGGGAGACGCCCAGGTGGTGGTGATTTCCTCCGCCGTAAAACAGGAAAATGCCGAGGCGGCGGCGGCGCGGCAACGTTTCATTCCGGTGGTGCGACGCGCCGAAATGCTGGCCGAGTTGATGCGCCTCAAATGGTCCATCGCCGTTGCCGGCACGCATGGCAAGACCACCACGACTTCCATGGTCGCCGCCGTGCTGGATAGCGCCGGCCTCGACCCGACCGTGGTCAATGGTGGAATTATCAATGCCTACGGCACCAACGCGCGGCTCGGCGCCGGGGATTGGATGGTGGTCGAGGCCGATGAGTCAGATGGCAGTTTCGTCAAATTGCCTGCCACCGTCGCCGTGGTGACCAACATCGACCCCGAACATATGGAATTTTATGGCAATTTCGAGGCCGTGCGCGACGCCTATCGCACATTCCTAGAGAATCTGCCGTTTTACGGTTTTGCTGCGCTCTGTCTCGATCACGCGGAAGTGCAGGCACTGGTGGGGCGCGTTTCAGACCGCCGCATTGTCACTTACGGCATGAGCCCACAAGCCGAGATTCGCGCGTTCGACGTGCGTTCGGACGCGCTCGGCTCGGTGTTCAACGTCGACATCTCCGATCGCCGAAGCGGCGCCAGCCATACGCTCGAGAATCTGCGACTGCCGATGCTGGGCGCGCATAATGTGCAAAATGCGCTGGCCGCCATCGCCATCGCCCGCGAGATGAAGCTTCCGGAACAAACCATTCGCGCTGCGCTAAGCGGGTTCAAGGGCGTCAAACGGCGATTCACCAAGACCGGCGTCATCGACGGCATCACCATCATCGACGATTACGGCCACCACCCGGTGGAAATTACAGCCGTGCTCAAATCCGCGCGCGACGCCTATACCGGGCGGATCATCGCGGTGTTGCAGCCCCATCGCTACACCCGCCTACGAGATCTGTTCGAAGAATTCTGCTCGTGCTTCAACGATGCCGACGCGGTGATCGTCGCGCCGGTTCATGCCGCCGGCGAAGAACCTATCGAAGGCTATGACCGCGACAGCTTGGTTGACGGTCTGCGCACGCGCGGCCATCGCCAGGTCACGCCCCTCGAGGCACCGGAGCAGCTCGCCGATATCATCGGCGCGCTGGCAGAGCCGGGCGACCTGGTGGTCTTCCTCGGCGCCGGCACCATTACAAATTGGGCAAACGCCCTGCCCGAGGAGCTTGCCGCCTGGCGCCAAGCGACTGAGCGGCCCGCCAATAACCAGCACACCGGCGGGGGAGCGTCATGATGGCTGCGGCACGTCATGGTCTCCTCCAACGCCTGCCCAAAGTCGCCGGCGAGTACACCGAAAACGCGGCGCTGGCGCCGGCGGCCTGGTTCCGTGTCGGCGGTCCGGCGGAAATATTGTACCGACCGGTGGATGCCGAGGATTTGGCACGCTTTCTCGCCGCCAAGCCGCGTGACATCCCAGTCACCTTGTTCGGTTCCGGCTCCAACATTTTGGTTCGTGACGGCGGCATTCCGGGCGTTGTTATCCGCCTCGGCAGCGCCTTCCGTGATTGCCGCGTCGAGTGGCGCGACGACGGCGCGCTAGTACATGTTGGCGCCGGTGCAATCGATATCAGCGTGGCACGGTTTTGCCGCGATTCAAGCGTCGCCGGTCTCGAATTTTTGGTCGGCGTCCCGGGCACCATCGGTGGGGCGCTGCGTATGAATGCCGGAGCTTACGGTCAAGAGATGGCAAATGTGACCGTGACTGCCGACGCCCTCGATGCCAACGGCGTCCGCCAGCACCTAACGCTCAGCGATTTGGGCTATTCCTATCGCCATTCGGCGGTGCCCGAGGATTTGATTTTTGTCTCCGCCACGCTGCGCGGCAAGCGCGGCGCGCCGCCGGCGATCGCCGCGCGTATGGTGGAAATTGAGACCAGCCGCGAAGACAGTCAACCGCTGCGCACGCGCACCGGCGGTAGCACCTTCGTCAATCCGCCAGGCGAAAAGGCGTGGCAACTTATCGACCGCGCCGGCTGCCGCGGCCTCAAACGCGGCGGCGCGATGGTGTCGGAAAAACATTGCAACTTCCTGATCAATTCCGGCGGCGCCAGCGCTGCCGACATCGAAGGTCTAGGCGAGGAAATTCGCCGCCGGGTCAAGCAGCACAGCGGAATTACGCTGGAATGGGAAATTCGTCGCGTCGGCCGCCACGCGACCGGCCAAACTGCCCTGGCCGGCGGGCACGAAGGCGGTGCGCCATGAGCCAGCATATCGCGGTGATCATGGGCGGCCCATCAGTCGAGCGCGAAGTCTCGCTAGTATCGGGCAGCGCCGTCGAGCGCGCCCTGATCGGGCTCGGCCACCGGGTCACCATGATCGATGCCGACAGCACGCTGCCGGCGCAGATTATGGAATGCGAACCCGATGTCGTTTTCAACGCCCTGCATGGCCGTCTTGGCGAGGACGGTTGCGTCCAGGGACTGCTGGAAGTACTCGCCATCCCCTACACCCATTCGGGCGTGCTGGCTTCGGCCTTGGCGATGAACAAACCCGCCGCCAAGAAGCTCTTCGCCGATGCCGGGCTCAGCTGCCCGGAAGGCCGGGTAATGAACTTCAAGGCGGTGATGGCCGGCGAAGGGCTGGCGCCACCCTATGTAATCAAGCCGATCAACGAGGGCTCCAGCGTCGGCGTTTATGTCATTCTGAACGGCGATAATCATCGGCGCCTCGAAGACGAACCTTGGCCGTTCGGCGATGACGTGCTGGTGGAAAAATACATTCCCGGCCGCGAAATCCAGGTCGCCGTCATGGGCGAGCGCGCCTTGGGCGCCATTGAAATCCGACCGCGCGGCCGCTTCTACGACTATGAGACCAAATACACGGAGGGAAAGGCCGAGCATTTCATGCCTGCGCCGATCCACCCCGAATCCTATGCCGAGGCGCTCGATATCGCACTCTGCGCGCACCGCACCCTAGGCTGCCGCGGAGTCAGCAGGGCGGATTTGCGTTATGACGATGAGGCCGGCGAGCCGGGCACGTTTTACCTACTTGAAATCAACACTCAGCCCGGCATGACGCCGCTCTCGCTGGTGCCGGAAATTGCCGCCGACTCCGGCATGACATTCTCAAATTTGGTTGCCTGGATGGTGGAGAACGCATCATGCGACAACTGAGTTTCAATGATCGATTGGCGCCACAGCGCGCCGCCGCCGGCAACCGGGCGGGCGGGCGCCCGAACATACGCACCAGATTGCTTCGGCTACTGCGCCGCCGCGGGCGCCTTATTGGCGTGTCGGCGGCCAGTGTCGCCGTCCTATCCGCGGCAAGTTGGTGGTTCGTTCAGCCCGGTAATGCGGCAGAGATCGGCGCCAGCGTTCGCCAGGCGTTCATGAGCACCACCGCCGGTATCGGCATGACGGTCGAGAATGTCTACAGCACCGGCCACCGCGAAGCCGATCCGACAGCGATATTGATCGCTCTTGACGTTGCGCGCGGCGATCCGATTCTTGCGTTTGCGCCAGAGCGGGCCCGGACTCGCCTCCTCGCCCTCGATTGGGTCGAAAGCGCCACGATTGAGCGGCGCCTGCCCGACACCATCCGCATCCAAGTCGTCGAGCGTCAGGCGTTCGCGCTGTGGCAGCATGAGCAGCGCCTTCAATTGGTCGATCGGAAGGGCAGCATCATTAATGCCAAAGACGTTCCGAGATTTGGCCATCTGCCGCTGATTGTCGGCGACGGCGCCCCGCAACACGCGCCCGCCCTGTTCTACACCATGAGCAGTGCGCCCTCCGTTTTGCGCGGCCTGGTCTCCGCTGTGCGGGTCGGGTCGCGGCGCTGGGATTTGCACTTTGAAAGCGGGCTCACCGTTCATCTTCCCGAATCCAGCACCGCCCAGGCGTGGCAGAGGCTGGTGCGCCTGCTCGGTACTTACGACACGCAAGAAGAACGCATCGTCTCGATCGACCTTCGCTTGCCCGACCGCGTCGTCCTCGGCAAGCGGCCGGAAGAGACGATCGACGGCAGCTCGACATGACCAAAGCAAAAGGACACTGATATCGTGATTGCGGCACTTGATGTTGGCACCTCCAAGGTGACCTGCTTCATCGCGGAGCGGAACGGCCAAGGAGAGCTCGCCATTGTCGGCATTGGTCAGGATACGGCCGAGGGGCTGAAGGCCGGCACCGTCACCGATATGGCCGCGGCTGTGAAATCCATCGGCACCGCCGTTCACCGCGCTGAGGTGATGGCCGACACGCGCGTTCGCGAGCTATTTGTCAGTGTCTCGGGCGGCGCGCCACGATCCACCTACGCCGATATATCTCTCGATGTTTCGGGGCGGCAAATAGGCAATACCGATATTCAGGCCGCGTTCGATACCGCCCGCGCCGATGGCGCCATCGAGGGCTGCGAAATCGTTCATGCAGTCTCGACAGCCTATGATCTCGATGGCAGTCGCGGCATCCGTGACCCCAAAGGGATGTACGGCGACCAACTGCGCATGCAGTTGCATATGGTCAGTGTCGCGCATGGCGCCTTTCGCAATCTTTTAAGTTGTTTGTCGCGCTGCGATTTGGACCTCGAAGCGCCAGTGATCTCGGCCTATGCCTCGGGTCTCGCCTGTCTGGTAGAAGACGAAAAAGACCTCGGTGTCACGATTGTCGACATGGGCTGCGGCGGCACCGGGTTGGCATCCTTTTCCGGTGGAGAATTTAACTGGACGGCAACGGTGCCGCTGGGTGGCGCCCATGTCACCAACGATATCGCACTCGGCCTCACGACGCCGCTCGCCAACGCCGAACATATGAAGCGGCTGTACGCCAGCGCCATTGGCGGGCCGGCAGATAATCGCGAGATGATCGAGGTGCCGCAATTGGGCGAGCCGGAACTTCATTCGGCGCGGCAAATTCCGCGCTCCCTCTTGACCGGCATCGTGCGCCCGCGGCTCGAGGAAACGTTCGAGCTGGTGCGCGACTTTCTTGATTCATCGGGCACCGCCGGCGCTTCGGCGCGCCGCATCGTGTTGACCGGCGGCGCCAGTCAACTGCAGGGAGTCGGCGAGCTCGCCTCGGAGATTTTGGAAAAACAAGTCCGCCTCGCGCGGCCGCTTCCCATCCCGGGGCTGGCCGAAGCTGTCGCCGGGCCCAATTGCGCGACTTGCGCCGGACTTCTGATTTATGCCGCGGAACGCCATGACGATTCCCAGACTCGTCGGCAAGCGCGGGAACACACATCCCCACAACCCGCCGAGAGCGCGTTGGGGCGCATCGGCCAATGGTTACGAGCGAACTTTTAGTGCATAGCCGGCCCGGCGCCCATGTCCCAGGCGCACCGGGTCGAAACCAAGAGACGTAAGGGATTGACGCGAAACAACGAGTTGTTCTGGAGGACCACATGAGCATCGAATTTGCACCGCAGCAATGGGAAGAGACCAAGCCCCGCATTACCGTGATCGGCGTTGGCGGCGCTGGCGGCAACGCGGTTAACAATATGATTAACGGCGGATTGGAGGGCGTCGAATTCGTAGTCGCGAACACCGATGCGCAATCGCTTCAGCAATCGCTTGCGGAGCAACGCATTCAGCTTGGCGTCACCGTTACGCACGGCCTGGGTGCCGGCGCACGGCCCGATATCGGACGTGTCGCCGCTGAAGAGGCGCTCGACGATATTCTGCAATATCTCGAAGCCAACAATATGGTGTTCATTGCCGCTGGCATGGGCGGCGGCACCGGCACCGGTGCCGCGCCGGTAATCGCCCGCGCCGCTCGCGAGCGGGGAATCCTGACCGTCGGCGTGGTTACCAAACCATTCCAGTTCGAAGGCATTCAGCGTATGCGCCTGGCGGAAGCGGGGCTGCAGGAGTTGCAGCAATATGTCGATACGCTGATCGTCATTCCCAATCAAAACCTGTTCCGTGTGGCCAATGAGCAGACAACGTTCGCGGCAGCTTTCAACTTGGCCGATGAAGTGCTCCATGCCGGCGTGCGTGGCGTCACCGACCTGATGGTGAGCCCCGGACTGATCAATCTCGATTTTGCCGATATTCGTACCGTGATGGGCGAAATGGGCAAGGCGATGATGGGTACCGGCGAAGCAAAGGGCGAAAATCGCGCTATCGAGGCGGCAGAGGCGGCGATCAACAATCCGCTCCTGGACAACGCTTCTATCGAAGGGGCGCGTGGCGTCCTCATCAACGTGACCGGCGGTTCCGACGTCACCCTGATGGAAGTCGACGAAGCGGCCTCACGCATCTGCCAGGAAGTGGACGAAGATGCCAACATCATTTTCGGCACGTCCTTATCGACCGAACTAGAAGGGCAAATGCGGGTTGCCGTCATCGCCACGGGGATCGAAGCGGATTTGGCACGCGAGCCTGTGCCTGAGCCGTCGGACAAGGTGCATGTCCTCGGTATTAGCCAGCGCAAAGGCGGCGACCGTTCTTCCGCGGGTGCCGTCGGCGCAGCCGACCATGAGGCGCCGCAGGCCGTGATTGGGGAGAGCAAAACGCCTGAACAGGAGGCACCGGCCGCCATCACTAGCGAGACAATCGACATCGAGAAGGAGGCCGTGGATTCTGCGGATGCCGGTCTCAATATAGCGCTCAACAGCGTCGAGCAAAGCTTCGAAAACTCCGAGGCGGAGGTCGAACCGGACACGCCGGCAGAAGTCTCCGAACCAGTAATGGTCGAGAATTCACCACCCCTGCGCAGGATGGTGGCGGCCTCTTCGGCTGGCGCCATACGGGCCGGTGTCGTCATGCGGAGAGATCGGCCGGAAGTAGTTTCGTCTGACTCTGGCGAGCCCAACACAGCCTCTCAGCCGGGGGTCGTGGAAGCGGCAGAGAGTACCGCATCCGCGCCGACTGCCAAATCGGATAAGGGGCGTTTTGGGTTCATCCCAGCGCCAGCCGTTACGCCCGGCCAAACGGCTTCCACCTCACTTGAAAAGACGGCGGATGCTTTCAGAGTGGCTAGCATGGAAAACGCCGGGGGCAGCGGCAAGAAACGCGGGCCCTCTCTGTTCGAACGGATGACCGGAAGCGGTAGAGCCCGGCGGGAAACGCCGCAAGTAAAATCGGCGAATGCGGAATCGGCGCCACAACGGCCGGCCAAGGTGGCAGCGGAAAAGCCCACTGGCGAAGCTAAGGGCAAAGAGCCGACGTTCGAAACCGCTCCGCAAATCGCGCAACCGGCGGCGGACTTGCAACCCATCGAAGAAGATCCGCTGGAAATTCCGGCATTTCTCCGGCGCCAGGCGAACTAGCCGCCAATGTGCCAAAAAACGCCAGAAAACTCCGGTTATCGGCCGTAACATTTTGTAACAAAGAGTGATTTGAGTGCTTTGGAGGGGGCTGTTACAACCCCTCCAAAGCGGTTCATGGTAGGCGATTCGCATTCATTATGATCGTCAGCTGGGTCGCTCGGCGGCACGAGAATAGAAAGATCAGTTTTTGACCAAACAATTGCAACGCACCCTGAAAGCACCGATACACTGCACCGGTACCGGCCTTCACAGCAATGCCAAGGTATCGATGGTCCTGCTCCCGGCAGCTCAGGACACGGGTGTGTTGTTCCGTCGCACGGACTTAGGGTCGAACGCCGAAGTCAGGGCGCATCGCGATAATGTCGTCGATTCCCGGCTGTGCACAACGATTGGCAACGGCAACGGATTGTCGGTCGGGACGATTGAACACTTGATGGCGGCTTTCGCCGGTTGTGGCGTGGAAAATGTCATCGTCGAATTGAACGGCGCCGAAGTTCCTATCATGGACGGCAGTTCGCGTTCTTTTGTGTTTTTGATCGAATGCGCCGGCATCGTCGAGCAAAATGCACCTCGCCGCGCCATCCAGGTACTCAGGGAAATTGCCGTCGGCAATGAAAGCCGCTGGGCCTCGATTTCGCCGTCGGACCATTTCTCGCTGCATTGCGAAATTGCCTTCGATCACGACGCCATAGGTGTGCAGTATTTTGATTATGATTCGCTGCAATCCTCGTTCGAGGACGAGCTGAGCAGTGCGCGCACCTTTTGCCTGGCTTCTGATGTCGAGAAAATGCGCGCTGCTGGGTTGGCATTGGGCGGCTCGCTGGACAACGCCGTCGTGATCGGTGAGCACGGCCTGTTGAATGAGGAAGGCCTGCGCTACGACACCGAATTTGCCCGCCACAAGGCGCTAGATTGCATCGGCGACCTGAGTTTGGCGGGCGCGACGCTGTTGGCCCATGTTGAAAGCTATTGTGCCGGGCACGCGATGAACCACGAATTGCTCAACGCACTGCTCGACGATGAAACAGCGTGGTGCTGGACAGACATGGACGTGCCAGGCGTCGAGCGGATAGATGCCGCGCCACAAGTACGTCACGCCGCAGTGGCCGCCAGCGCCTAAAAATAATTTTTCGGCGCAAGATCTCTCAGGACGTGCTAATTCGGGTCTCAATCGGCCCGCCAAAGATGATTTAGCGCGACATGGCTCCCCTCATCCGTCGACCATGATATAATCCCGCCGATTCAATCATCGAGTCCGGGACCAACATGACCTTTGTCATTCGAAAGCGCCCATCTTCCATCCTTCGTGGATTCGCTGGCGCCCTCGCCGCGCTACTGATTCTCGCCGCCTGCGCAGAAGATGACTATGAGTACCAAGAGCGGCCCGTGGAAGAACTTTATAACAGCGCTATGGACGAACTGCTGGACGGATCCTATGTCGAAGCGGCCAACGGGTTTGACGAGGTTGAACGCCAGCATCCCTACTCCGTTTGGGCGACCCGGGCGCAGATCATGTCGGCCTACGCCTACTATAAAAACAACGACTATGACGAATCGATCATCTCCGCCGGCCGCTTTATCCAACTGCATCCCGGACACCGCGATGTCGCCTATGCCTATTACCTGAACGCCGTGTCTTATTATGAGCAGATTTCGGATGTGGGGCGGGATCAAGAATTAACCGAGCGGGCGCTGGCTTCCCTCGAAGAGTTGGTGCGCCGTTTTCCGGACTCCTCCTATGCCCGGGACGCGAGTCTCAAGATAGATCTCACGCGCGACCATCTGGCCGGCAAAGAAATGGATATCGGGCGCTATTATTTGACCCGTTCCAACTACATTGCCTCTGTTAATCGTTTTCGTCGTGTCATCGAGCGTTTTCAAACTACCAGCCACGTAGCGGAGGCACTGCACAGATTGACGGAGGCCTACCTCGCGCTGGGTGTGCCGCGGGAAGCCCAGACCGCGGCGGCAGTGCTGGGCTACAATTTCCCCGGCAGTGAGTGGTATCTCGACAGCTACGCTCTCTTGGAAGGGGTCGACCTGCGCCCAGAAGCTGACGAAGAATCCTGGATCAGCCGGGCCTTCAATTCGATTTTCTGATTGGCCGTCGCATGCTTCGCAGTCTATCGGTCCGCAACCTGGTTCTTATCGATAGCTTAGACCTCGAGTTTGGACCCGGCCTTTGCGTGCTGACCGGCGAAACCGGCGCTGGCAAGTCGATCCTGCTCGATGCCTTGGGATTGGCGCTGGGCGCCCGCGGCGACGCCCAATTGGTGCGTCATGGCGCCGAATCGGCCAGCGTCAGCGCCAGCTTCGAGCTGGCCGCCGGTCACCCGGCTTGGGCCATGCTCGAAGCGCAGGGATTCGAACCGACCGATGAGTTGATTGTGCGCCGCGTTCTCGGCGCCGATGGTCGCAGCCGCGCTTTCGCCAACGGCCAACCAGCCGGCGTTGCCTGGCTGCGCGAACTGGGCAGCTCCCTGGTGGAAATCGAAGGACAGTCAGCTTCCGGCGGCTTGCTCGATCCAAAAAATCATCGCGCCCTACTGGATTCTTTTGCCGGCAATGACAAGCAACGCGCCCATACAGCAGCGACTTGCGCCTCCTGGCGCGAATCGGTAGTCGCTTTAGAGCAGGTTGAAGCGGAACTCGCCGAAGCGCGCCGCGACGAAGAATATTTGCGCCATGTCAGCGCCGAATTGGAGGCACTCGCCCCCCAGGTAGGTGAAGAAGAGAATCTTGCGACCGAGCGGCGACGCTTGATGAACGGACAAAAGCTGTCAAAAGCGATGGCCGATGCCAGAGAGATGATCGCCGGCGAACATCCGGCGGCGGCAAGCCTGCGCTCGGCCACCCGAACGCTCGAACATGTGCAGGAAGAGGCCGGCGGACATATGGATGCGGCGATCGCAGCGCTCGGGCAGGCAGCGATCGAAGCAGCGGAGGCTGAGGCGGCGCTGGCCGAGGCGGAGCGCGGTCTCGATCTAGACCCACGTCGCCTGGACGCGGCTGAAGAGCGCCTGTTCGCGCTTCGCGCAGCCGCGCGCAAACATCACACTGAGGTGGACTTGCTTACGCCCTTGCTGGCTGAATTTAGCCGCCGCCTCGAGCAGCTCGATCAAAGTGGCTCGGCGCAGGCGAAGCTCAGCCAAGCGAGCACCGCCGCCCGCGCGAAATTCCTGCAAGTAGCCCGGCGCCTGAGCGCCACGCGAACTCGCGCCGCGAAGGCGCTAGATAAGGCGCTGAAGGGTGAATTGGCGCCATTGAAGCTCGGCGGCGCCAGCTTCCGCACCTCCATCGACAAATTGGATGAGAACCAAGCCGGGGCCACTGGCCTGGAGCGCGTGCATTTCGAAATCGCCACCAACCCCGGATCGCCACTCGGACCGCTGGAGAAAATCGCGTCTGGCGGCGAGCGTGCCCGCCTGCTGCTCGCGCTCAAGGTTTGCTTGACCAAGTCCAAGGGCGTGCCCAGCCTGGTTTTCGATGAAGTGGATGAAGGTGTCGGCGGCGCGGTCGCCGATGCGGTCGGCGAGCGGCTCGCCCGTTTGGCGCGGGATGTTCAGGTGCTCGTCGTCACCCATTCGCCGCAGGTCGCAGCGCGCGGCGAACGCCACATCCGAGTGCTCAAGGAAAGCGCTAAAAATAGCGCCCGCGCCACGGTCGAAACCATCGATGGCGCGGCGCGGCGCGAGGAAATCGCGCGCATGCTGTCAGGCGCGCAAGTAACCGACGAGGCGCGTGCGGCAGCGCAAAGCTTGATCGCCGGCGATCCAGCATGAGCCGCCCGGCGGCATCTCTGAATAAACCTGTTGAGCACTTGAGCGAAGCGGAGGCAGAGCAGGTGTTGCAATATCTCGCCACCGAAATCGCCCGCCATGACGGGCTCTATTATGAACAATCGGAACCGGAGATCGAAGACACCGCCTATGACGGGCTGCGCCGGCAAAACATCGCCATCGAACAGCGCTTCCCGGCGCTGGTGCGGTTCGACAGCCCAACCCACAAGGTGGGTGCGCCGCCTGCAGCCGGCTTTGCCAAGGTACGCCATCGCGTGCCCATGCTCTCCCTCGGCAACGCCTTCAACGATGCCGACATGGTCGACTTCATCGCCCGCGCACGGCGCTTTTTGAAGCTCGACGTGGAGGAGACCGTCGCCCTGATGGTTGAGCCTAAAATTGACGGCCTCTCCGCCTCACTGCGCTATGAAAACGGCATCTATGTGCAGGGCGCGACACGGGGCGACGGCGAAGAGGGCGAGGATGTTACCGAGAATTTGCGCACCGTGCTCGACCTGCCCGCCCAACTGACGGGCCAATATATTCCCGAAGTGATCGAAGTGCGCGGCGAAATATACATAACCAGGGCGGATTTTGTGGCTCTGAACCGAGGCCGCGAAGCCGAAGGCGTGCGCCCCTTCGTCAATGCGAGAAACACCGCGTCGGGCGGCTTGCGTCAGATAGACACTTCCCTCACTGCCAAGCGCCGGCTCCGCTTTTTCGCCTATTCCTGGGGCGAAATGAGCGACCCGATCACCGGCCTCTACGGCGATTATCTCGACCGCCTGAAACGTTGGGGCTTCCAGGTCAATCCAAAGGCGCGTCCGTGCAGTACGCTCGAAGATGGTCTTGCGCATTATCGCCACATCGTCGCCAAGCGCGATAGTCTGCCTTACGAGATCGACGGAGTGGTTTTCAAAATCAATCGCATCGATTGGCAGGAGCGCCTCGGCGCCGCCGGGCGCGAGCCGCGCTGGGCGATGGCTTATAAATTCGCCGCCGAACAAGCGGAAACGGTACTCGAAAAAATATTGATCCAGGTTGGCCGTACCGGCGCGCTAACGCCGGTCGCGGAACTCGCTCCGGTCGCGGTCGGCGGTGTGACTGTCAGCCGTGCGAGCTTGCACAATCAGGACGAGATCGCGCGCAAAGACGTCCGCGAGGGCGATCATGTGATCGTGCAGCGCGCCGGTGACGTGATCCCCCAGATTGTGCGGGTGGTCCCCGAAAAACGCCCCGCCGATTCAAAAGAATTCCCATTTCCGAAAATCTGCCCAGAATGTGGCTCGATTGCAGTACGCGAAAGCGGCGAAGTGGCCCGGCGTTGCACCGGCGGGTTGGTGTGCCCGGCCCAGGCCGTCGAGCGGTTGCGCCATTTCGTCAGCCGCGATGCCTTCGATATTGAGGGCCTGGGCGAAAAACAGATCAAAGCTTTTTGGCAGGAAGGCCTGGTGCGCAGCCCGGCCGATATTTTTACTTTGGAAACGCGCGACGAGACGGCTGAGCAGCCACTTGCCACGCGCAAAGGCTGGCAGGAAAAATCCGCCGGCAATTTATTCGCCGCTATCGCCGCGCGAAGAGACATACCGCTGGAACGTCTGATCTTTGCCCTTGGCATCCGCCATATCGGCCAGACCACTGCGCGCCTGCTAGCTCGGCGCTATGGAGACTTTGCCGCGCTCCGCGACGCGCTCGCCGCCGCCGTTGACCGCGACGGAGAGGCCTATGCCGAGTTGGTAGATATTGACGGCATCGGCGCAGCAGCCGCCGAGGCGCTAGTCGATTTCATCGCCGAAGAACATAATTCGCAGGTCCTTAGCCAGCTTGAAATGACGCTTGAGATCGCACCTTTCGAAGCTCCTGCTGCCACATCGCCGGTGTCCGGCAAGACGGTTGTTTTCACCGGTACGCTATCACTCATGAGCCGCGCCGAGGCTAAGGCGCGGGCCGAAGCGCTGGACGCTAAAGTTTCGGGCGCGGTCTCCAAAAAAACTGATTTCGTCGTTGCCGGAGAGGAAGCCGGGTCAAAGCTCAAAAAGGCGGTCGAGCTAGGCGTGACGGTACTGAGCGAGCAGGAATGGCTGGATTTGATCAGTGGTTAGGGCGCCTGAATATATTGCAGCACCAGGAAGGCCATCACGCCGGCCAGGATTCCGACCAATAAATTGCGTTTGAGGACAAAGAAGACGGCAAGGCCGATGCCCACCGCCGCCAAGCGCATCCAATAATCGCTCTCGGCCAACGCGCCAGTGGGCAGGAACAACATACGCGAAACCAAACCGGCCAACATGGCGTATGCCACACATTGGACCCAGAGAAAGACATCGCTCGTCGGGTCGATGCGCCCCGATACGGCAACGCCGATGGCGCGCCATAGGAAGCTTATGGCGATTGCCCCAGGCAATGCTATCCAGGCGGCACTTTCAGACATGGCGGCCACGCCATGAGCGCGCCACGCCGAACGCCAGCGTTCCGCCGATCAAGCCGCTCAGCAGTAAGCCCCAATCCGCCGTCGCCATATGCAGCAGCGGGCCGGCCACGCCGCCGGCGATCACCGCCAGAATGGCCGCCAGGCCGCGGGCGTCGGCCAACATCAGAACGAAGTAGATGATATTGACGAAGATCAGCGTCAATAATACGATCCCCGGCACCACGCCGGCGAGCAGATAACCCACGACAGCGCCAACAATTCCGGCGGACCCGGTCATCGTCACGAAGCCCATATAGTAAGCAGCGCGGCGTTCGGGCGGCAGCTCTGGGCACCGCCTCAGCACCCATATCCAGGCATTGAAACTCACCAAGTGTGCCATGGCGTATAGCCACGCGGGTTGGCGCATGCCGGGCCGCAGCAGCGGCATGAGGGTTGCCGTCATTGGCATGAAGCGCGCATTGGCCATCGCCACGGCGAGCGTGATGGCGACGATGGTGCTGCCCGACGAATAAAGCTCAACGAAGGCGATTTGCCCGGGCAGCGCCCACATCGTGACCAGTTGCACCAAGGCGAAATCGAGACCGAGGCCGCTTTCGCGGCACAATGCGCCAAATCCCATCAGGCTGATGACGAGGACCACGGCCGGCAAGCGACCGCCGTCGGAAATCCCGATGCGGTATGCCTGGCGGTCGGTGATTTCGCTGAACTTGCCGAAGTTATGGGATGGCGGACTCATCGCTCCGCCACTTCGCCGGCTGCAGAATTTTCGGGCGGAAACTTAGCCCTTCGAAGCGGACGCTCCGCTTCACTCACGTATCGAGGAAACTTCTCAGCTTGCGCGAACGGCTGGGATGTTTGAGTTTTCTCAGCGCTTTGGCTTCGATTTGGCGGATGCGTTCCCGGGTTACGGAGAATTGCTGCCCGACTTCTTCTAACGTGTGATCGGTATTCATGCCGATGCCGAAACGCATGCGCAGAACCCGCTCCTCACGCGCCGTGAGACTGGCCAGCACGCGCGTCGTCGTTTCGCGTAAATTAGATTGAATGGCCGCGTCAACCGGCAAGACAGCATTCTTATCCTCGATAAAATCGCCAAGATGGCTGTCTTCTTCATCGCCGATCGGCGTCTCCAGGCTGATCGGCTCCTTGGCGATCTTCAATACTTTGCGCACTTTGTCGAGCGGCATGCCGAGACGCTCGGCCAATTCCTCCGGCGTCGGTTCGCGGCCGATCTCATGCAGCATCTGGCGTGACGTACGGACCAGTTTGTTGATGGTTTCGATCATGTGCACCGGAATGCGGATGGTGCGCGCCTGATCCGCGATAGAGCGGGTGATCGCCTGGCGAATCCACCAGGTCGCGTATGTAGAGAACTTATAGCCGCGGCGATATTCAAATTTATCCACCGCCTTCATTAGGCCGATGTTGCCTTCTTGAATGAGATCGAGGAATTGCAGGCCGCGATTGGTATATTTCTTGGCGATCGAGATCACCAGGCGGAGATTGGCCTCGACCATTTCCTTCTTGGCCAGTCCGGCTTCGCGCTCGCCCTTTTGAACCGTCGAGACGATGCGCTTGAACTCAGTCGGCTCGAGCCCGGTATTGCGTGCCACCGCGGCGATGTCTTTGCGAATTTCCACCACGCGAGGCCGCTCGGCGGTGGCAAAATTTTTCCATGCCGGATCAGATAGGCGAGAGACGCGCGACAGCCAGCGCGGATCGAGCTCGCGACCGACATAGCGCTTGATGAAGCTCTGGCGGTCCACTTTGTGGCGAGTTGCCATGCGCAGCAATTCGCCTTCGCGGTTTTGAACGAGCTTGTTGATGCCGTAGAGCTCATCCACCATCGCCTCGATACGCCCATTGTTAAGGCGCACACTCTGCATCAACACTACCAATTCCTGTTTGAGCTTTTCGTATCGTTTTATTTGCGGATTGGTCAGCTGCTCATTCTTCAGGGCGAGTTCGAGGCGCTGATCCTGCAACCGGCGAAATTTTTTATAGGCCGAGGCAATACTATTAAATGTTTCAATTACGTTATCGCGGACGGACTCCTCCATAACAGCCAGCGAAACCGTGCCTTCGTCGAGGTCCTCATCACCGGAATCGGAGCGATTCTGAGATTCTCCACCTTCCGCACTCTCGACTTTTCTATTTTTGCCGTCGGTGCCTTCTGCCGTTTCCTTTACTTGGCCGTTTTCTTCTGAAGATTCCACTACTGGTGTACCCGGCACACTCGGCGCTCCCGGCGCTCCCGGCGCTCCCGGCACACCCGGCGCTCCCGGCGCTCCCGGCGCACCGCCGCCTTCAACGGCGGCGCCAGGTTCGCGGCCATAAGTCGCGTCCAGATCGATCACGTCACGCAGCAGAATTTGGCCTTCCGATAGTGCTTCGCGCCACTCGATAATCGCGCGCATGGTGAGCGGGCTTTCACAAATGCCGCTAATCATGGTTTGCCGGCCTGCTTCGATTCGCTTGGCAATGGCGATTTCACCTTCGCGCGAAAGCAACTCGACGCTTCCCATCTCGCGCAAATACATGCGCACCGGATCGTCGGTGCGGCCTAAATCCTCGTCTTCGACCTTGGCCGGCGCTTCGGTTCCCTTGCCTTCGGTTTTGTCCTCGCTCGCGGCTTCCTCAGACTCCTCGTTTTCGATGACGTTTATGCCCATCTCCGAAAGTTGAGCCATCGTGTCTTCGATTTGCTCCGAACTCGCTTCGTCGGGGGGCAGTGCCTCGTTCAAATCGTCATATGTGACATAGCCACGTTCTTTGCCGCGGGTTACCAGTTTGCGTACTGCCGCCGTCAACGAATCGAGAACGGGGCTGTCCGCCGTTTCCTCACTGCGTTCAGAAGAATCAGCGGATTTCGCGGGCTTTGTCGCCATTAAACGACCTTTCTAATTCGGCTCTCAAGTCGAGCCTGAAAACACAATAGATTCAACATCTTGCCCCAATATCTCGCGACAATGCACACAACGCCTGTGGTCGCCGGCCTGCATCAGGACGGCGAAAGGCGTTCAATGGGGATCCCTCAATTTTGTTGTAGCATTGAAATGGAGCGCGAAGCCCGCCAATTCAAGCCTAAGCTGCCAAATGTCTAAATCGGCTTGTTTCGGCTGTCAAGCATGCGAATTTATTCGATTCTGCCCACGAGCCGCGTTAGCCGCGTCCCGAATCAGTATTATCATTGTCTCCGTACCCGGGAATGAGCACTTCGGTGCCCGGAGACTCGTTAACGGCGCGCCCGCTTTCCACAAGGCGGCGAAAATTTTCTTCGCTCATATCGCCGGCCAGCGTTTCTTCCGCTTCACGTCGGAATTTCTCCATGTCGATCAAACGATGGTGCAGATCTAGCGCATGACGCAATTGCACACGGGCGTCGTTCAGGCTTGCTGCTGTAGATTTCGCGGCCCAGTCCAGATAGGCGGCATCCCCACCGACAAGCTCATCAAGGAGTTTTTCCAACCCTGCCTGGGTCAGTATATAACTGATTTTCGATTTGTCGGGGGCGATGCCGCCGACATCGGCCGCCAATAATGCGTCGCGGAATGCGCGGTAGCGCGCCGCAAGCAAGGGCAAGCGTTCGACCTCCTCATGAAAATCATGAAGCAATTCGGGGAAATTGAGAATCGTCTGAAGAATTGTGCGCTCACGCCGTGCCGAGCTGCCTTCGGCGCGCCCGCCCAGCCCCTGTTGCGGCAGCAGCTTCTCGTCATCCCGCGGGCCGCGGCGCGGCGCCGGGCGCGGCCCGCGCTGCGACTTGCTCTTGGTGAAGGGTTCGAACAGGCGATTTTTATAGTGGCGGCGAAAGTAAAATTTGAGATCGTCGTCGGGAATTTGCTCGAGATAGCCATTCAAGCGGCGATTAAGTGAGGCGCGGCTTTCCGGGGTCGTCAATTCTTCGCCGCCGCCGGCAATTTTCCACAATTGCTCGGACAATGGTTCTGCGCCGGCCATCACCTCCTCGATCGCCGGTTTGCCACCTTCACCGATCAAGCTGTCGGGGTCCTGGCCCATGGGGAGGGACGCAAATAATAGAGATTTCCCCGATTTCAAGCGCGGCAAGGCGCGCTCCGCGGCGCGCGCCGCCGCTTCCCTGCCGGCCACATCGCCGTCGAAACAAAGCACCGGCGCGTCCACCAGACGCCACATTTCCTCCATTTGCAGCTCGGTCAGGGCTGTTCCGAGTGGCGCCACCGTTTCGGTCAAACCGCCTTGATGCAGAGCGATCACATCCATATAGCCTTCGACGGCGATGATCCGCCCTGATTTCCGCGCCACGCCGCGCGCCAGATGCATGCCGTAGAGCACCGCACCCTTGTGAAAGACCGGTGTATCCGGTGAGTTGAGGTATTTGGCTTGGGCATCGCCAAGCGCCCGCCCGCCGAAGGCGATCACCCGTCCGCGCCTGTCCTGAATGGGAAATATCACGCGATGGCGGAAACGGTCATAGCTCGCACCGCCGCCTTCTGGCTCGATCAACAATCCGGCGGTCACCAACATCGCTTCCGAAATATCCTTGCCGAGCAAGGCGGTTTTGAGAGAATTCCGCGATTCCGGCGCGTAACCGAGGCGGAAGCCTTCTATCGTCTGCGGCTTTAGCCCTCGGCCCTTGAGATAGGCACTGGCGGCAGACCCGGAATCGGCGCGGAGTTCTGATTCAAAAAAATTAGCCGCCGCCTCGAGCACGGCATAGAGCGACAGCTGTTCTTCGGCGCGGGCGTGGTCCTGCGGCGTTTCCTTGGGGATTTCCAGACCCGCTTCGCCGGCCAGTTTTTCCACTGCTTCAGGAAACGCCAACCCTTCGTCGCGCATGACAAAGCCGATCACATCGCCATGCGCGCCGCAACCGAAGCAATGAAAAAAGCCTTTGTCGTCGCTCACCGTGAAGGACGGTGTCTTTTCGTTATGAAACGGGCAGAGCGCACCGTGCTCGCGACCCTTGCGAATCAGGCGTACGCGCAGGCCAATGACATCCGAGAGCGGGACACGCGCCCTGATTTCGTCCAAAAATTGCGGCGTAAAGGCCATTGGCCACAGTAACTCAGTGTCCTATTTCTTGCGAGAATTTGCGCCGAAATAGAGGTAATTTGTTGTGGATCGAATTGTGGAGACCCGCTGTACAAAGCCGGTAAAACTTGTGCATCGTTTCAGGCCAGCAGTTCCTTCACCACGCCGCTTGCCTTGGCGAAATCCATGCGGCCGGCATATTTTTCCTTGAGCGCCGACATGGTACGTCCCATGTCTTTGATTGTTTTGGCGTTTTCCTCGCCAACCAGAACCTGGACCGCCTTCACCATTTCCTCGCCTTCGATTTGCGGCGGCAGAAAACGGTGGATCACCACAATTTCCTCGCGTTCGCGCTCAGCCGAGTCGATTCGCCCGCCGCTCTCATATTGGGCGATGCTCTCGCGCCGCTGGCGGATCATGGTATTCAGCAATTGTAGGATATCCGTCTGGCCGAGGCCATCCGGATTGCCTTTGCCACGCTCGGCAATATCGCGATCTTTGAGGGCGGCGAGAATTAAGCGCACGGTCAGAATCGTGCGCTCATCGCGCGCCTTCATCGCGATTTTTAATGCATCAGTGAGTTGTTCTCTAATCATCGCCTGAACATATGGTTCACGAACGAAGCGCCGCAATATAGCGCCACGTGGGCACGGATCAACCCCTGAATGCGGGTTGACAAATTCGCCCTTCGGCGACGGTGGTTTAGACGGGGCGAAGATTTACTTCGAATCGAATTCCGAATCGCGGCGTGCGGCAAACGCGCGGATTTGTCGATTTCGACGTTACCGCCGCTCGTTTAAATCCGGACAAAGCGGACGCACATCATGCGCCGCCAGGGCGAGGTCGCGGGCTTGATAGTGGTGATTATCGGCAAAGCGAAAGGCGGTCGTCCGATTGGGCAATATCATGACGATATGTCCGCCGTAACCCATCATTTTAGGCAACCATATTTCACAGCCATGATTGTCATTAAACGGTTTCATCCAGAAAGATAGTTGATATTCATGGTCTTGGCCGATGCCGCCGGTCGGCAGGCCGCGTTTTTCTGTCTGATAGAGCGCTTCGGCGAGCCTGCCCGGGTGAAGCAGTTGTCGGCTGCCATATTTGCCGCCGTCATGCAGGAGCTGAGCGATCTTGGCGACATCGTCGACTGTTAGATAAAGACCAAAGCCCATGATCGGCAGGCCGCGCCCGCCATCGCTTTCGACCGTTCGCATGATCGGAACGCGATAGGCGCCGATAGGTTCTAAAACCTCCTGCTGCACCATGTCCCAGAGATCGGCCTCGCCGCCCTCCCGCGACTGTAGGAAAGCGCTCATCGCGGCCGAAAGAATAAAGCTGTGCATGGTGTCGTAGCGCGCGACTTCTCCCGGCCCCCACGGATAGTCGCCGCCGACGGAGAGCGCCATCGAGAGCTTTTCCTCCGCACTCAGCGCCTGAAGCCATTTGAGCAACGTCGGATTGTCCTCATTGGCTTCGAATTTGAGCGGCTCGCGGACCCGCGATCTGTAGCCGATGCCGGCCGACATACTAAGGACATGGGCAAACGTGACGTCGCGCCAGCCGTCATGGCCGACATCACGGGCATCGATATCGATGTAATCCACGATTTTGAGATCGAACACCTGCGGCCCGTATTTCTCGGCGAGACGCAGCAGCGTCAACGCCGCGCCCATGGATTTGGTGACCGAGTACACGCCGTGACGCATGTGCCTGCAATAGGGATAGTCGCCGTATCGCGCGTGACAGGGATGGGCATAGATCACACCGTCGACGATCAGGCCCGCCGCCGACACGCCCTCGGAACTGCCTTGCTGATGAATTATCGCCGATACCGAATCCGCTTTGGCGATGGTCTCAAGCTCCGACCACGCCCGCATCGGCACTTCGCGCGCCAATTCTTCCGCGAACTTCTCCGCGAAGACGCTACGCTCTGCGACCGCGTGCGAGCGGTAGGTCATCTGCGTTTGGCCCCACATATCGTAGATGGCCCAAGGTGCCGATTCTTGCGTGATCTGCAGGCGCAACGACGAAACTTTGGCGTCGTCAAAAACGAACGTGGCTACACCGTTATGGCTGTTGTTGGAGTAGTCATTGACCACAATGAACGGAAAAGAAGCGCGCGAAAAAACGTTGTCGGACGACTCTGACCAGACGCGACCGGGCGACACGATGATTTGCGACCAGCTGGCACCGCTCTGCGGCCGAATGACGCCTCGGTGAACCGGCACCAAATAGCCGTCATGCACAAAGAATTGGAGCTCGACACCTGGGAAAAGCGCCTGGCCGGGCAGGAGATTGGGCGCTTTATGGGTGGTCGCCGCGATCGCGGCGCGAAGCTCAAACTCGGGGATGCTGAGCGTGCCTTCGAAGCGGTGGCGTGCCGGCCCGTGCGTGCCAACGGGCACAAACAGCGCGTTTTGCATCGGCTTCTCGCCACCGCCCCGTTCGGCCATCAGCTCGGCCGCCGTGAGGGAGGTTCTGCTCGCGCCGGACGGGGCATCGGCAGCCTCGAGTGCCGGCGCAAGAATCATTAAATAGAGAACCGCGAAGCAGCCGATGAATAATTTGCCGAAAGATGAGTTTGCGAAGATCATTCGAGCCCTATTTTGATGCTAGCACGGCATTTATCAAACATTGGCACTGCTCGCCAGCGGCGATTACTTGACGGACTCGGCGCTACTCCCGTACCTTGCGCCGCGCGGCGCCTGCCGGTGATTTTACGACTCGCGTGCGAGCCAATTTTTGGCGATCACGCGCCGTCATCGGTGGCGAGAAAACCAACCGCGCGCGGCCCAGCGAGACAACCAACATGGATCAATCCGCCATGTCCCACCCCGGAAACAACCCCGGCGCAGGAATGGCCGCCTTAGCGCTGGCCGACGGCAGCCTATTTCGCGGCCACGGCATCGGCGCGTACGGCACGGCGGTCGGCGAGATCTGCTTCAACACTTCAATCACCGGCTATCAGGAAATTTTGACCGATCCTTCCTATGCCGGGCAGATCATCACCTTCACCTTTCCCCATATCGGCAACGTCGGCGGCAATGCGGCGGATATCGAAGCGCTGAGCCCGGCCGCACGCGGCCTGATTTTACGCGCCGATATCACCACGCCCTCCAATTGGCGCAGCCTCGAACATCTTGACGATTGGCTGAAGCGGCATCGGCTGATCGGCATCGCCGGCGTCGATACCCGGCGGCTGACACGCCTGTTGCGGACGAGCGGCGCCCAGGCCGGCGCGCTCTGCCATCAGCCGGCGGCGGACGGCGCGCCCGAGGCGGCGGCGCTTACCGCCGAGGCCGTAGCCTGGCCCGGCCTCGAAGGCATGGACCTCGCCAAGGAGGTGAGCTGCCTCCAGAGTTATGGCTGGGAAGAAGGCGTGTGGGATTTTACCACTGGTGCATACGCCACCTCGGTCGCAGCGCGCCATCATGTGGTCGCGGTCGATTACGGCGCCAAGCGCAATATACTGCGCTCGCTCACTTCGCTCGGCTGCCGCGTCACGGTGGTGCCGGCCACGGCGAACGGCGAAGAGATTTTGGCGCACAAGCCTGATGGCGTCTTTCTCTCCAACGGACCCGGCGATCCGGCGGCGACCGGCAAATATGCCATCCCGGCAATTCAAATCCTGCTGGCCGACGGCGTGCCTGTATTCGGCATCTGCCTCGGCCATCAAATGCTGGCGCTGGCGCTCGGCGCTAAAACCAAAAAGATGCTGTTCGGCCACCGTGGCGCCAACCATCCAGTGAAGGAGCTCAACAGCGGCAAGGTCGAGATTACCAGCCAAAATCACGGTTTCGAAGTGCTGCTCGACAGCCTGCCCGCAGGCGTCAACGCCACCCATGTGTCGCTGTTCGACGGCACCCTGGAAGGCTTGGAGGTCACCGGCAAGCCGGTGTTCTCGGTGCAGCACCACCCCGAAGCTTCCCCCGGCCCGCAGGATTCGCACTATCTCTTCCAGCGCTTCGTCGCGCTGATGGATTCTTCGACGGATTCCAGGGTCTCTAATGCCTAGGCGCAGCGACATTCAATCCATTCTGGTGATTGGCGCCGGGCCTATTATTATCGGCCAGGCGTGCGAGTTCGATTATTCCGGGACGCAAGCGTGCAAGGCGCTCAGCGACGAGGGCTATCGCGTCATCCTGGTCAATTCCAACCCGGCCACCATCATGACCGATCCGGAATTCGCCGACGCCACCTATATCGAACCGGTGACGCCGGAGATCGTCGCCAAGATCATCGCCCGTGAAAAACCGGACGCCCTGCTCCCCACTATGGGCGGGCAAACGGCGCTCAACACCGCGCTGGCGCTGGCCGATGACGGCACCCTCGAAGCCCATGGCGTGGCCCTGATCGGCGCCTCACGCGAGGCCATCCGGGTAGCCGAGGATCGCCAACTATTCCGCGATGCGATGGAAGAAATCGGCTTGGAATGCCCGATAAGCCGGGTCGCGAAAACGCTGGAACAGGCGCGCGACGCGATCCAACACACCGGCCTGCCGGCCATTATCCGCCCCTCTTTTACCCTCGGCGGCACCGGCGGCGGGATCGCTTACAACCGCGCCGAGTTCGACGATATTGTCCAGACCGGGCTCGACGCGTCGCCGGTCGGCGAGGTGCTGGTCGAGCAATCGGTTTTGGGCTGGAAAGAGTTCGAGATGGAGGTGGTGCGCGACACCGCCGACAATTGCATCATCATCTGCTCGATCGAAAATGTCGATCCGATGGGCGTGCATACCGGCGATTCGATCACCGTGGCGCCGGCGTTGACGCTAACCGACAAAGAATATCAGCGCATGCGCAACGCCTCGATCGCGGTGCTACGCAAGGTCGGCGTGGAAACCGGCGGATCCAACGTGCAATTCGCCATCGACCCGGCGAGCGGTAGAATGGTCATCATCGAGATGAATCCGCGCGTCTCGCGCTCGTCCGCGCTGGCGTCGAAAGCGACCGGCTTTCCCATCGCCAAGGTCGCCGCCAAGTTAGCCGTGGGCTACACCTTGGATGAAATCGACAACGACATCACCAGCGTCACGCCGGCGTCCTTCGAGCCGACGATCGATTATGTTGTAACCAAGATGCCGCGCTTCACGTTCGAAAAATTCCCCGGCACGAGCGCGCTTCTGACCACTTCGATGAAATCCGTCGGCGAGGCGATGGCGGTCGGCCGCAGCTTCCAAGAATCGCTGCAAAAGGCGCTGCGATCGATGGAAACCGGCATCACCGGCCTCAGTGCGGTTGAGATCGATGGGTGGAGCGCCGGCGGCGACCGCAAGGTTCTGCTCGCCGCCCTCAGCCTGCCTCGTCCCGACCGGTTGCTGGTGGTGGCGGAAGCCTTCCGCGCCGGGCTCGAATTGGATGAAATTCATCAAGCCTGCCATTTCGATCCATGGTTTCTCGAACAGATCGAAGAATTGGTGACCATCGAACAAGCGCTCCTCGTTTCCGGCTTGCCGCAGGAGCGTGCCGGCCTTTCGGCGCTGAAGCGCGCCGGATTCGGCGATGCGCGCTTGGGCAAGCTGACCGGTCAAGACGAAGCCGCCGTCAGGGCGCTGCGCACCGCGTTGGGCGTCCATCCGGTCTATAAGCGCATCGACACCTGCGCCGCCGAATTCGAATCGCGCACCCCTTATATGTATTCCTGCTACGAGACCGGAGAGATCGGCTCCGACGGCGAGGCGGGAGAGGCCGAATGCGAGGCAGAGCCTAGCGATAGAAAGAAAGTGATTATTCTCGGTGGCGGCCCGAACCGCATCGGCCAAGGCATCGAGTTCGATTATTGCTGCGTTCACGCCGCCTACGCGCTCTCAGAAGCCGGCTTCGAGACGATCATGGTCAACTGCAATCCGGAAACAGTCTCGACCGATTACGACACCTCGGACCGGCTCTATTTCGAGCCACTCACCATTGAGACAGTGCTCGATATCGTGCGCGTTGAAAGCGCCACGGGGGAGCTCGCCGGGCTCAATATTCAGTTCGGCGGGCAGACGCCTCTCCGGCTCGCAGCCGAACTTGAGGCCGCCGGCGTACCAATTCTCGGCACTCCGCCCGACGCCATCGATCTGGCCGAGGACCGCGACCGTTTCCGCAGCCTGCTTGGCGAACTAGGTCTCAAGCAACCGGCCAACGCGACCTGTGTTTCGGCCCAAGAAGGCGCCCGACTGGCTGATGAGATCGGCTATCCGGTGGTCGTGCGTCCGTCCTATGTACTCGGCGGGCGGGCGATGGAAATCATTCACGAAGCCAGTGATCTGGAGCGCTATTTGACCGAGGCGGTCAAAGTTTCCGGCACCAGCCCCGTGCTGATCGACCGGTTTCTGGAGGATGCAATTGAGGTCGATGTAGACGCGCTGGCTGACGGCGACAGCGTCGTCGTGGCAGGCGTAATGGAGCATATCGAGGAAGCTGGCATTCACTCCGGCGATTCTGCCTGCTCGCTGCCACCGCACTCCCTTTCGGACGATCTAGTGGCGCGTATCGAAGCTCAAACCGAGGCATTGGCGCACAAGATCGGCGTGCGCGGTTTGATGAATGTGCAGTTCGCGGTCAAGGGTGACGAAATCTACGTTCTCGAGGTCAACCCGCGGGCGAGCCGCACGGTGCCGTTCGTCGCCAAAAGCACCGGCCGCCCGATCGCCAAGATCGCGGCACGCATCATGGCCGGAGAAAAACTCGGCGCGTTTGATCTGAGTATTCATGGCAGCGGGCATATTTCAGTAAAAGAGGCGGTATTTCCGTTCGCCCGTTTCCCCGGCGTCGATTTGCTGCTTGGCCCAGAGATGAAATCGACCGGCGAGGCAATGGGCATCGATAGCGATTTCGGCCGCGCCTTCGCCAAGGCTCAGCTCGGCGCGGGTACGGTATTGCCGTTGGAAGGCGTGGTGTTTCTCTCGGTTCGCGACCGCGACAAGAATGCTCTCACTGCCATCGCCGCAGAACTCGCCGGCATGGGTTTTCGTCTCGTCGCCACGAGCGGCACGGCCAAGGCTCTGAGCGCCGCCGGCGTCGAGGTCGAGGCCATCAACAAAGTGCATGAAGGTCGCCCCCACATAGTCGACGCTATCAAGAACGGCGAAATTCAACTTGTCGTCAACACCACGGAAGGCGCCCAGGCGATTGCCGACAGTTACGAGCTCCGGCGGTCGGCACTAGAGTATAAAATACCCTATTTTACCACCATCGCCGGCAGCCAAGCGATGCTGCGCGCCATCACCGCGCTCAAAAGCGGCAGCCTTGCAGTTGCAACGCTGCAGTCCTATTCTCAAAAGCTCGAAGGACAAGGCGTTTAGTCTTTCGTTATTTTTTGGATAATCATGCACTGGTGTCAGAAATCGCCGGCCTGCATGACTATTGGCGAGTGAACGAAAAGAAACAGCAGAGCAAAGGCGATGGAAAAGCATCCAATGACGCCCGCGGGCCACGCCAAGTTGAAAGAAGAACTTGGCCGCCTGAAAAGCATAGAACGGCCGCTTGTCATCCGTGAAATTGGTACGGCGCGGGAGCATGGCGACCTGAAGGAAAATGCCGAATACCACGCGGCTAAAGACCGCCAAGGCATGATCGAGGCACGCATCATCGAGTTGGAAAGCAAGGTCGGCTTGGCCGAGATCATCGACATCTCGAACCTGTCGAGCGACCGTATTCAATTCGGTGCCAAGGTTACCGTCGTGGATGAGGAAACGGAAAAAGAGAGTACCTATCAGATCGTCGGTGCCGACGAAGCCGAGGTGAATGAGGGCCGGCTCTCCGTTACGTCACCCTTGGCGCGCGCACTGATGGGCAAGAAGAGCGGCGATGCGATAGAGCTCAACACCCCGAGCGGCCTGCGCAACTATGAAATACTTGCCATAAAATACGATTGAGAATCCGGCCGGGGTTGTCGCCCTGCGCAGGCTCAAGGTAGGTTTCTCCACAGGAATCAGATTAAGGAGTAGAAGAATGGCCGAGCGTTATGGGTTGATGGTGCCGGGAGCGAAAAGCAGTGCTCCGTATATCGATATTTTATCCCCCTATAACCGGCGCAAGATTGGCAGCGCCGCCACAGCTGATGAAGCTGTCGCCGAACAGGCGCTGAAAACCGCCTACGGGCTCTATCGTGACCGCGATTCCTGGCTGCCGGCCTGGAAGCGCGTCGATATCCTGGAGCGCACGGTTGAGATCATGCAAAAGCGCGCCGGTTACTTGGCGCTCGAATCGGCCCGCGAGGGCGGCAAGCCGTTGGTCGATTCTCAGCACGAGGTGGCGCGCGCCATTGATGGCGTAAAGCTGTGCATCGAGGGTCTTCGCACCCAAGCGGGCGAAGAAATTCCGATGGGGATTTCACGCTCCTCGCAGCACCGTCTGGCGTTCACCAGCCTCGAGCCGATCGGCGTGGTGACCGCGGTGAGCGCCTTCAACCATCCGCTCAATCTGATTGTCCATCAGGTTTGCCCCGCCGTTGCTGTGGGCTGCCCGGTGCTCGTTAAACCGTCAGAGGATACCCCGCTCTCGTGCTTGCGCTTCGTCAAGATTCTGCGTGAGGCGGGCTTGCCCGACGAATGGTGTCAGCCGGTCATAACGGCCGCGCGCGAAGTGTCACAGAAAATCGTCACCGATCCGCGCGTCGCGTTTTTTAGCTTTATCGGCTCCGCCGGTGTCGGCTGGATGCTGCGTTCCAAACTGGCGCCGGGCACACGCTGCGCGCTTGAGCATGGTGGCGTCGCGCCGGTCATCATGGCGGCAGACGCGGATCTCAAACGGGCGCTGCCGCTTCTAGCCAAGGGTGGGTTTTACCACGCCGGACAGGTTTGCGTGTCGGTGCAGCGCATCTTCGCCCATCATTCGATCGCCAAAACCGTGGCGAACGGCTTGGCCAAGGAAGCCAAAGCTCTGAAAGTCGGCGATCCGACCAAAGCCAGTACGCAGGTGGGTCCGCTCATCCGTCCGCGCGAAGTCGATCGTGTAGCGGAATGGGTCGATGAGGCTAAAGCCGGCGGCGCCAAGGTTCTGGCCGGCGGCAAGCGCCTCTCCAAAACCTGCTATGCGCCAACCGTGCTGTGGGACCCGCCAAAAAACGCACGCGTCAGCCAGAACGAAGTGTTTGGGCCTGTGGTCTGCGTCTATCCGTACCGCTCGCTCGATCAAGCGATCGCACGGGCCAACAGCCTGGACGTTTCCTTCCAGGCGGCCGTGTTCACCCAGGATCTGGATACGGCGCTGCGCGTCTATAAGCGGCTCGACGCCTCGGCGGTGATGCTCAACGACCACACCGCCTTCCGCGTCGATTGGATGCCGTTTACCGGCCTCAAGCATTCAGGCCATGGAGTCGGTGGCATCCATCACACCATGGAAGAGATGCAGATTAAAAAGATGATGGTGCTTAACTCACCGCAGCTCTAGGGCTTCGGCGGTCCAGTTCGGTTATCGGTGACCGATCTGGCCGACATGTTGTAATCCAGGATGGCCGCGCACGGCGCCCTTGGCTAAATGCTCTCGGCTGCGATCGCACTCGGCGGGCAGCGCACCACCGAGAGCGACGCCGCCGCTAGCCTGTTTGCCGACATCGCCGGACACGCCCGGACAGCGCCGGCAAACCCCGATCCGCCGGCGCCCCGTCGCCTTCCGGCATGCCGCCATCTTTTCCGCACCCTATCACTCGCCGCAGAGGGGCCGGCGGCGGCGGCGTGCGAAGCGCTGCCGGCGATGGCCGATGGGCTGAGCTGGACGCAGAATCCCAACTATGTGCGCGATCCGAAGATGCGCGCGTTCCTCGCGGAATACGCTTATGTGGAACTTGTCGGACCAAACGGAATCGCACTCTGCGAAGATCTGGCTTTGGGCCTGCTGCTGATCGGCCCGCACAGCGAATATCCACCGCACAGCCATCCCGCTCAGGAGGTCTATCTGGTAGTCGCCGGCGAGGCCGAATGGTGGCGTGAAGACGCAACCTGGCGCACATTGCCGGCAGCATCTTTCGTCCGCCATGAGCCTGATACCGTCCATGCCATGCGCACCAGCGAACACCCCCTGCTCGCGCTCTACGCGTGGCGCGGTGAGATCGGCACCGCTGCTCGCCTGGCTTAAATCAGGCGCCCGGTGTCAGACGTCGAGCACGGCCAGCGCTGCGCCGACCACGTAAGTTTCGCCGATTTTGCCGATGATTTCGCTCAGCGTGCCGGTGGCCGGGCTTTCGAGTTCGACGGTTGCCTTGTCGGCTTCGATCACACCGATGACTTCACCGGCCGCGACGCTATCGCCGACCTTTTTGTGCCATTCCATCACCACGGCGTCTTCGACGGTGAGGCCGAGGCGCGGCACTTTTACAGTGACTTTCATTTCCGCTCGCGCTCAGCGGCCTTAGCGGCCTGTGAACTTCGCTTCGCGTTTTTCGAGAAAGGCGGTCATGCCTTCTTTCTGATCTTCGCTCTCTAACAGCAGCAGGAATTCGCGCAGTTCATATTCGAGCGCCTCCGGCATTGCCGCCTCGGCGCCGATATTGACGCAGGATTTTACCGCGGCCAAGGCAAGCGGCGCTTTTTTGGCGAGCTTGGCCGCCCATTCCGCGGTCACCTGTGCGAGGTCAGCGTCCGGCACGCAACGGTTGGCGAGGCCGCACTGAACCGCCTCAGCGCCGGAGACGAATTCGCCCAGCATGAGAATTTCCTTGGCCTTGAGGCGGCCCATCCACCGCGTGAGACGCACCGCCGCGCCGGCGCCAGGAATGACGCCGATATTGATCTCGCTGAGCCCAAAGCGACTGTTCTCAGCGCACAGCACGAAGTCACAAGCAAGTGACATTTCCGTCCCGCCGCCGGTCGCATAGCCGTGCACCGAGGCGATCACCGGATTTGGCAGGCTCTCGATATCGGCGAACAGGGCTAGCCACTGGCGATTATAGCCAAGCATGTCCTGCGGCGATTTTTCGGCCAATTCGCCGATATCAGCGCCGGCGGTGAAGGCGCGCTCGCCGGCGCCTTTAATGACCACCACCCGCACGGCATCGTCGCCGCACGCCTCGGCCAGCGCCGAGCGCATCTCGGCGATGCAGAGCGCATTCATCGCGTTCAGTTTTTTCGGCCGATTGAGAGTGATATGGGCGGCGGCATCCTGCACGTCATAAAGGATCGTTTCATAGGCCATGCGATTGGCTCCAAATGCGCTCAGGCGATGAGCGCGCGGATTTCAGCGGCAATGCGCGCGGCGTCCGGCAGATACGCCTTTTCCAGCACCGGCGCGAACGGGCTCGGCGCGAAAGGCGGCGTGATGCGCAGCGGCGGCGCTTGCAGCACGCCATGCGCTTGTTCAGAGACTCGGGCGATGATCTCGGCGCCGATACCGCAAGGCGCATGCGCCTCATGCACGATCGCGAGCCGACCGGTGCGGTTTACCGAGGCGATGATGGTGTCGCTGTCGAGTGGGCTGAGGCTCATCACGTCGATTACTTCGGCCTCGATTCCGTGTTCCTCAGCCAGGCTCTCGGCAGCCGCAAGCGCCACGCGCGTCATGGTCGAGACGCCGACGATGGTGATGTCGCCGCCTGCCCGGCGCACCTCCGCGCGGCCGATCGGCAGGGTGAAATCCTCACCCTCTTCCGGCACCTCGCCGGACGAGCCTATCAAACGCTTGGCAAACAGGCAGAGCACCGGATTGTCGTCGCGGATGGCGGATTTGAATAGGCCGAGGACATCGCGTGGCGTGCTCGGCACCACTACCTTGAGACCAGGCACTTGGGCGAACCAAGCGCCGAGGCTTTGCGAATGTTGCGGACCGGCATTCACCCCGCCCGAGCCGAAAGTATAGACGGTGAGCGGCACCGTCACTTGCCCGCCTAGCATATAGCGCAGCTTGGCCGCCTGATTGACCAGCGGATCCATGCAGCAAGTGAGAAAATCCTTAAAGCCGATCTCGACCACCGGGCGCAGGCCGGTCATCGCTGCGCCGACCGCCGCCGAGACGAAGCCGTTTTCGGCTATCGGCGTGTCGCGAACGCGGTTTGCGCCGAATGCCGCATGAAGGCCGCGCGTTTGAGCAAAAATGCCGCCGCTTTCGCCAATATCCTCGCCCATCAGGATGATATTTTCATCGCGCGTCATTTCCTCGCGGAGCGCCCGGTTGAATGCCTGATAATATTTGAGCTTCGCCATCAGGCGCCTCCCGTCTGCGCGTAGACGTTGGCTATCAATCCCGCTGGCGAAGGATCCGGATCGGGCGCCTGTTCGGCGAATAATACCGCCGCATTGATAGCGGTTTTTTCTTCAGCATGTGCCACTTCCAGCGCTGCCGACGTGACGCCAAAGCTCTCCTTGAGAACCGCTTCGAAGCGCGGGATCGGGTCGCGCAACTTCTCGGCCTCGGTTTCTCCCTCTGGCTTATAGACCTGCGGATCGCCCTCGTAATGGCCGTGCCAGCGATAGGTTTTAGCCTCCACCAGCGAAGGCCCCTGCCCGGCCCGGGCGCGCGCCACCGCTTCGGTCATGGTTTCATAGACGGCGACGACATCGCCGCCATCGATGGTGACGCCGGGCATGTCATAGGCCGGCGCGCGGTCGGCGATATTGGCAAGCGGCACATGGGTTTCGTAAGGCGACAGTTCGGCATAACGGTTGGCTTCGCAGAAAAATATCAGTGGCAGGCGCCATAACGACGCCATGTTCATCGCCTCATGGGCGACGCCGGCGCCCGACGCACCCTCGCCGAAAAACGCCACCGCCACAGAGCCTGTTTCCTTTACCTGCGCGGTCAAAGCGGCGCCGACGCCGAGCGGCATGGATTGTCCGACAATGCCGTTGGCGCCGAGCATGCCGACCGCCACATCGGCAATATGCATGGAGCCGCCGCGTCCTTTAGAATAGCCGGCTTCTTTAGCGAACAATTCTGCCATCATCCGCTTGGCATCGCCGCCCTTGGCCAGGCAATGGCCGTGGCCACGATGGGTGCTGGTGATGTAATCGCTGACCTCGAGGGTGGCGCAAACGCCGACCGCGCAGGCTTCCTGGCCGATCGAAAGATGGATAAAGCCGGGCAGATCGCCGTCCTTGTATTTTGCCGATGCCGCTTCCTCGAAATAGCGGATGCGGCACATGGTGCGGTGCATCGCCAAGGCCGTCTGTTCGTTCAATTTGGGCATCAAATATTTCCCCTAACAGCCCATTTCACGGGCGATATAGAGTTGCTGAATTTCGTTTGTGCCTTCGCCGACCTCGAGGATTTTCGCCTCGCGGTAAAAGCGATTGGCCTTGGTATCCTCCATGAAGGCTTGGCCGCCATGCAGTTGAAAGCAATCCATCGCCGCCTCGGTCGAACGCTGGGTGGCGAACAGCTTGGCCATCGCCGCTTCTTTCCGGCATTCCATATCGTTGCTGAACAGATAGGTAGCGTAATGGGTAAGCCGGCGCGACGCCTCCATGCCGCACGCCATGTTCGACAGTTTGGCCTGGGTCAGTTGGTAACTTGAAAGCGGCTGGCCGAATTGCTGGCGCTCTTTGGTATAGGCCAGCGATTCCTCCAGACAGCCGCGCGAGAGGCCGGTGGCGATAGCGCCGAAGGCAATGCGCCCGAGATTGAGCCCGCCCAGCGCTTGACGCAGCCCGGCACCGCGCTCACCCATAATGCTGGCGGCGGGAATACAGCAATCCTCGAACACCAGTTCGCGGTTGTCCATGCCATGCCAGGCCATCTTTTTAAAGGATTGGCCGAGGGTGAAGCCGTCGGCGTCCTGCGGCAGGATAAAAGAGGAGATTTCTTTTTTGCCGTCATCGCGCATACCGGTCACCGCCATCAGCACGGTACCGTCGCTGATATCCGTTCCGGCGTTGCTGATGAATATCTTGTTGCCGTTGACCGTCCACTGATTGCCCTCAAGCTCGGCCTTGGTGGTCATGCCGTAAGAATCCGAGCCGGCGCCGGCCTCGGTGAGGGCGAATGCAGCGAGCTTTTCGCCCCTGGCGTAGAGCGGCAGCCAGTGGTCCTTTTGCTCATCGCTGGCGAACTTGCGAAACATCTCGCTCACCAGCACATGCACCTGCCAGATGAGGGCGAAGGTATTGCTCTCGGTGGCGACTTCTTCGAGGGCCAGAATATAGGTCAGCGGATCGATACCGCTGCCGCCATATTTCTCAGGGATCAAAATACCGGCCATGCCGAGATCCGACCATTTGCGCCACAGCTCGTACGGAAATTCGTGGTCCGCATCCATCTTAAGCTGCACCGGGGCGATCTCGGCGCGGGTGAAATCCCGGGCCAAGTTTTGAATTTCTTGCTGCTCCGGGGTAAGCGAAAAATCCATGCAACCCTCAGCATTTTACCAATTGAACATTTGTTAGAATTTATATAACAGCGACGATGCGCGCGCAAGGCGCGGCGCGGGTCCTAACGAGGCGCCGACGCGCACTTGCTGATTTGATATAAAGGGCCGATTCTAGTACGAAATTGAACTGCTTTCAGACGCGGCACTGCCCGGAGACCGTTCATGCGCCTCATCGACTATTTCGAACGCGGCCTGCGTTATTACCCGGAACGTGCCTGTTTGATAGACGCCGAGGGCGAACATACCTACCGCGAGGTCAACGCGCGCAGCCACCGCACTGCCAACGCGCTGCTGGCCGGCGGCCTCCAGGTCGAGGACACCGTTGCCATTCTCAGCCCCAACGGCGCACCGGCTTTCGAAGCGTGGATCGGCGCCGCGCGCGCCGGCGGCGCCTGGGTCGGGCTCGCCGCCTTGGCCTCGATCGATGAGAATATCTATGTGATCAACAACCGCGACGCGGCGTGGCTGTTCTACCATTCCAGCTTCGAGAACGAGATTGCCCGCGTCAAGGCGGAGTGCCCCAAGCTGAAGCATGTCATCTGCCTCGACAAACCCGGCATGAGCCACCCCTTCTTCGGCGATTTCATTGCCGGATTCGAGGCGGAGGCCCCCGAACTGCCGGATAGCCGGGACCAGGTAATATGCCATTTCACCTCCGGCGGCACTACCGGCCAGCCCAAAGGCGCGATGTGGTCCAACCTGATCTGGGAGGCGTGGACGGCCAATGTATACGCCCATATGCCGGTCAAAAAACCGCCGGTGTTTCTCGTCGCCGCGGCAATGTCGCACGGAGCCGGCGCCTTCGCCTGGCCTGCACTGGCCTTTGGCGCGACCATAGTGTGCATCCCCCGGGCCGAGCCGCTCGCCGTGCTCGAAGCGATGCACACATACCGCGTCACCCATACTTTCCTGCCGCCAACCGTGGTGTACATGATGCTGGCCCATCCGCGCGCCAAGGAATTCGATTTCTCGGCCATGGATTACCTGGTCTATGGCGGCGCGCCGATGTCGGCGGACAAAGTGAAACAGGCGATCGATTTGTTCGGGCCGTGCATGGCGCAAATTTACGGCCAAGCCGAATGTCCGTGCACCATCGGCATCCTCTCACCGGCCGACCATCTCGAAGCGCTCAGCACGCCGGGCAAAGAAAAGCGCCTCACAAGCTGCGGCCGGCCGCCGGTGTACGTGAAAGTCGAGATGATGGATGACGATGGCAATCTCGTCGCCCAGGGCGAATGGGGCGAGATCGTGGTGCGCGGCACCCTGGTCTCGCTCGGTTATTACGGCGACCCGGAAGCCAGTGAGGCCACCCGTGCCCATGGTTGGCACCATACCGGCGATATCGGCTACAAGGACGAGGACGGCTTCATCTACATTGTCGATCGGAAAAAGGATATGATCATATCCGGCGGGCTCAATGTCTTTCCGATAGAGATCGAGCGCCTAATTTGGAGCCACCCGGCAGTGCAGGATTGCGCCGTGATCGGCGTGCCCGACGAGAAATGGGGCGAGGCCGTTAAAGCGGTGATCGAACTAAATTCGGAACAGTCGGTCACGGAGGCGGAAATCATCGCGCTTTGCAAGAACGGATTGTCAGCCTACAAGGCGCCGAAGACTGTTGAGATCTGGGATGAATTGCCGCGTAGCGGCGTCGGCAAAGTGCTCAAACGTAAAATCCGCGAACGTTTCTGGGCCGGCCATGAGCGCAAGATATGAAAGGAAGACGGCAACATGGGTAAGGTGATGATCGGCGGAACGGGCATCACGCCGTTCGGAAAATTCATGGAGAGTGGCGTCCGCCCCCTCGCCGAGCGCGCCGTCGCCGACGCGCTAAAAGACGCGTCGGTAGAGATTGACGATGTCGACATGGTGTTCTTCGGCAACGCCGCCGGCGGCCTGTTGACCGGACAGGAATGTGTGCGCGGCCAGGTGGCACTGCGCAACACCGGCCTGCTCGGCAAACCGATCATCAATGTAGAAAATGCCTGCGCCTCGTCCTCTACGGCGTTTCGTCTCGCGCATATGGCGGTCGCCTCGGGTAGCGCCGAAGTGGCGCTTGCCATCGGCGCCGAGAAAATGAGCAATGAAGATCGCACCAAGCCAATCAAGGCGCTGGAGGCGGCAGCGGATTTGGAAGAACTCGAAGCGTTGAAAGCGCGTATTTCACCGGACGGTGCCGGCACCGGATCGGTATTCATGGATCTATATTCCAGTGTCGCACGCGACTACATGGTGGCGAGTGGCGCCACGACGGAGGATTTCGCCCGTATTTCGGTCAAGCAACGCCATGCCGGCGCGCTCAATCCAATCGCCCAGTTCCGCGCCGATGTCGATATCGAAGAGGTGCTGACGAGCCGCATGATCGCCGATCCGATCACCCTGATGATGTGCTCCTCCATCGGCGACGGCGCCGCCGCTCTGGTGGTGATGAGCGAGGCGGCAGCGGCCAAGCGAAACATCCATCCGGTGCAAATACTCGCCTGTGAAATCCGCTCGGGCCAGGGCGACGATCCGGAGGCGTTGCCGGTTGCCACCGCAGCATCGCGCGCCGCGTTCGAGGCGGCCGGCCTGGGGCCGGAAGATTTGAACGTCGTCGAACTGCATGACGCGGCGGCGCCGGCGGAATTAATCCTCTCAGAGCAGCTTGGCTTGTGTGCTGCTGGTGAGGCTGTGTCCCTGCTCCATTCCGGGCGCACCGCGCTCGGCGGCGCCATGCCGATCAATCCAAGCGGCGGCCTGATCAGTAAGGGCCATCCCATCGGCGCCACCGGCGCGGCGCAATTGGTGGAATTGGCCGATCAATTGCGCGGCCGCGCTGGCTCCCGCCAAGTGCAGGGAGCGCGTATCGGTCTCGCTGAAAATGGCGGCGGCTGGATCGGCAACGACGCCGCCGCTGCCGTCGTCACCATTCTCAGTGCCACGGCACGGCACTGAGCGGACCGCCGCCATGCTCAAACTAAGTGATTTCGCCGGGCGCCTGCTGCGCACCGACGCGCCGGAGACACTCGGCAAACCGTCCCATCTGCTTGCCGAGGAAGCCATCGACGCCGGCCGTTTGGAAGAAGCCAAGCAATTAACCCGCACCGCACATGACGAGTTTAAATCGCTGCACGATCTTTATTGCGATTGGATGTGGGACATGCTCAGCAACATTGCCAAGCGTTTCGGCGAGGCCGAGGTCTACACCATGCTGCGCGCGACCCAGGATAAATGGATGCTGCGCCGCACTTGGAAAGCGTTCCGCAACATGGCGGTCAAGACCCAGGTCGATCTCACTGCGGAAATGATGCGTGCCCATCGCTGCGGTCCCGAGCAGGACGGCGAAATCTCGGTCACCGAGGACGAAGAGAAATTCACCATCGTGATGGACCCGTGCGGTAGCGGCGGGCGTATGCGGCGCGGCGATACCAAGGATGGCACGCCGTCGCGCCTCGGCCCACCTTACGATTTCGGCGTCACCAAGGAAGCGCATCCCTGGTCATGGGGACGCAAGGATGTGCCCTATTACTGCACCCATTGCGCGGTGAACGAAATTCTCCCCATCGAATGGGGCGACTCTCCCCTTTGGGTCACGGATTTCAACCCTGACGCGTCGAAACCCTGCCTCTGGCAGTTCTACAAAAAGCCTGAGTTGATACCTAAAAAATATTGGACCCGCGTCGGCAAAACAAAGCCGGATAGCTTCGACTAAGCGTCCAATGCCCTGTGTTCCGAAAATGCCAGAAAGTTGGAGGCGGACATGAAACTCGCCGGAAAAACAGCGATCGTGACCGGCGGCGCGATGGGAATTGGCCGTGCCTTCGCCGACGGCCTAGCGGCGGAAGGCGCCAATATCGTCATCGCCGACCAGACGGGCGCGGAAGCAGCGGCAGCGGAAATGACCGAGGCTGGGTTTACGGCGCTCGGCATCGCTTGTGACGTTTCTTCGGAGGAAGAGACCCGGCGCATGGCTGCGCAATCGGTCGAATCCTTCGGCGCCATCGATGTTCTGATCAACAATGCCGGCATCTATTCCAGCTTAGCCCCGCAACCTTTCGAAGAACAAACGGCTGAGGAATGGCGCAAAATTCTCGACGTCAACGTCGTCGGTACGTTTCTCTGCTGCCAGGCGGTGGTCGCCCAAATGCGCGCCCAGGGTGGCGGACGGATTATCAATCTTTCCTCCGGCACACCGTTCAAAGGCGTGCCGTATCTGTTGCACTATGTCGCCAGCAAAGGCGCTATCAACGCCATCACCAAGGCGCTGGCCAAGGAATTGGGCGGCGACGGCATTCTGGTCAACGGCATCGCGCCGGGGTTTACGCTCTCGGATGGTGTGATGGCCAATCCGGTGCAACTCGAAAAGTTAAAGGAGATCTCGCTTCAAGCGCGCGTCATTCAGCGCGATCAAGTTCCGTCGGACCTGGTCGGCGCGGCCGTGTATTTCGCCAGCGCAGATTCGGCTTTCGTGACCGGGCAGACCCTGGTCGTCGACGGCGGCGCTTATTTTCATTAAGGCTCGAAAGACTTGAAGAGACGGCAAATGGCGGAAATTTACGAGCTTAACCTGTACTGTGATAGGCTCGGTGCGGGCGAGAAATTTGATTCGGCGACAGCGTGCAACCGCATCCTCTATGTTGCTCGAGGCAGCGTCGATGTTGAGGGCAGCGAACAGAGCCTGGACACGGCGTGGTTCTGCGCCGGTTCGGTGTCCTGCCAAGGCGGCCCGGCGGGCGCGGAACTGTGGCGCTGGGAGCTTTCTTCAACCGGCGGTGAAGCCGAGCGCGGCGCCCTGTTGTCCGCGCCGATTACCACGTTGGAACGGGACGCGGGCTGGCTGATGCGCTGCGACAGTGTGGCGCTGCCACCGGATGGCTGCGCTTATCGCCATACCCATCAGGGGCTTGGCATTCGCTGCCTGTTAGAAGGCGGTATCCGAGTAGAGGCCGGCGGCCAAGTGCATGATTACCGCCGCGGCGAGGCATGGTTCGAGGACGGTGTCACGCCGGTGTTCGCGCAAGCGGCGGCGGACGCGCCGATGCGCTTCATCCGGGCAATGATATTGCCGCGCGCCTTGAAAGGCGAGCGCTCCATCCGCTATGTCGATGATGCCGACCGCGACAAACCCAAGCGGCAAACCTATAAGATTTACATCGACGAATTTGTCGACCTGTGAACACGCAAAAATAAGAGAGGGCGCCGAATGATCGTATTGCCGAGCATGCCGCTTCGAAATCCTAATGTCGGCCTTGTCTATCACGGCCTGCACTTCAACGCCGGCGAATGCGACACCATTGTCGCTTCAGCCATCGACAGCGAGTGGCGCGAAGGCGGCGTCGGCGGCTATGGCGAGGACAAGGCGACACCCAGCGCCATCGGCAAGGCGCGCAGTTGCCTCGAACAGCGCCTGCCTATCGACCAGCGCAGCGGCGCGCCGCTGAACAAGATTTCGCTCGAAATCAGCGCCGTCAATGCGAATGGCTGGCGATTCGAGCTGAGCGGGTTTGTCGCCGACGACATGCCCTATCTCATGCGCTATCCGGATTCCATGCAGGCGCACAATGATTGGCACGTCGATATGGGCCGCGCCTACGCCGCATCGCGCAAACTGGGCTTCACAATCCAGCTCACCGAAGCGAAAGATTATGCCGGCGGCGATCTTGAATTTAAAAATGCCGAGATCGACGCCAAATCGTTGCGGCAAAAGGGCACATTGGCCATCTTCCCGACCTATTGGCTGCATCGGGTCAAACCGGTGACCAAGGGCACGCGCGACGCGATTGTGGGTTGGGTGCACGGGCCGAGCTTTCGCTAGGCATGCAATAATAGAATTTCAGGAGAGAGAAAAATGGCGACGACGAGCTGGCGCAACCGCAAGACACTGATCCTCAGCCGCACCGACATGATGGGCCTGCTGACCCCAACGGAATATGTCGATTGCGTGGAAATGGCGTTTCGCCGCCATGGCGAGGGACGCTGCTATCTCGAGCCCAAAGGCCATATCGTGCTGGATAAATATCTCGGTGAATGGGAGGTCATGCCATCTTACATCGAAGCCCCGGTGGAAGGCGTGGCCGAAGCGGCCGCCTGCAAATGGGTGTCGATTCGAGAAAACAACCGTGCCAAATTCGACCTTCCGACGGTTTTTTCCATCCTCATCTATACCGACCCTGAAACCGGCTTCCCGCTCGCCATTGTCGATGGTAGCTATCACACCATGATGCGCACCGGCGCCTCGGCCGCCGCCTCACTGCGCTGGATGGCACGCAAAGATTCGAAAGTACTGGCCCTGGTGGGCGCCGGTGATGTCGGCATCGGCGCGCTCCGCACCTGTGCCACCGTGTTCGATTGGGATGAAGTACGAGTGTGGAGCCGCGGGCGCGAAACGCTGGATAATTTCATGGCGAGCGAAGAAAGCCGCCATCCCGATCTCACCATCAAAGCCTCGACGAATATCGAGGACGTGGTGCCGGGCGCCGACGTGGTGGTCACGATGACCACCGGCGGCAATATTGTGGTGCGCGACGAACATATCTCAGAAGGTATGCATATCGCCGCGCTTGGCTCCGATCTCGCCGGCAATCAGGAGCTGGATAGCGCGATCATCAAGCGGGCACGGATATTCGTCGACGATATCCGCCAATGCCGTAGCGACGGCGAAATCAACATGCCGCTTGCCAACGGCGACATCATCGAGGCCCACGTGGCCGGCGAAATCGGCGAGATCATCAGCGGCAAGAAAAAGGGCCGCACATCGGACGCTGACATCACCCTGTTCGATTCAACCGGCATCGCCATCCAGGATTCCGCCACTGTGCCGCTCGAATACCAGCGCGCCGTAGCCGCCGGCGTCGGCGTCGAAAAGAAGATGATCAGCACCTAGAGCAGAGGCGCTTGCTCTAGTTTGAATCTGCAGGAATCGTGGCGCCGAACTGCAATGTTTGAGGCCGAACAATCGGGCGCGAAAACAGGCGTCTGGGCGCGGTGGATTACTCCTGCATCAGCAAATCATGGGCCAGGCGCGCGACAACGTCGTCCAACCCGTGGCCGTCTCGGCAATTGGTGAGTATTACCGGCTTGCCGCCGCGCACCGCTTCAGCGTCAGCGGCCATGGCCGCTACGTTGACGCCAACATGCGGCGCCAGGTCGATCTTGTTGATGATCAGCAGATCGGCCTGCACGATGCCTGGGCCCTTCTTGCGCGGAATATCGTCACCGCCCGCGACATCGATGACGAAAATCCAATAATCCACCAAATCTAGTGAAAAGGTGGAAGCAAGATTATCGCCGCCACTCTCTATGACGATAAGGTCGAGAGGAGCGAATTTCGCCTCCAACAGGTCCGCCGCCTCGATATTAAGTGTTGGGTCTTCCCGGATGACGGTATGCGGGCAGGCGCCGGCTTCGACGCCAACGACGCGCTCGGGCGCTATCAGACCGCTTCTTTGCAGCCGCTCGGCATCCTCTTTGGTTACCAGATCGTTGGTCACCACGGCGAGCGAGGTCCCGCGCGCCGCGAGCAGCGGCAGCAAGCCCTCGATCAGAGCTGTTTTGCCGGCGCCCACCGGCCCGCCAATGCCAAGGCGGGCCGAAGACGCAGCTATCGTTTCCATCGGGTTGGCCATGCCGTGCTCTCTCCTAATTTCTGTAATTCTATTTGGGCCGACGGGCCGGCTCGGCGCCGCTTATTTTCCGCCGCGCCGCCGTCCAAACCGCCTTCAGCGCCGCGCGCAAGGCGTGACCATCCGCGGCCAGTATACGCGCCCAGGCGCCGCATTCGTGCGGCATTGTCGAAGCGCCGGCGTAAATACCGCCGCATTCACTGAGGGCTTCGTTGAGAGCGCCCGCAAGCTCCTCCGCCGGGCAGCCGGTATGAACGACCATCACCGTGCCATGCGCCGGATAGACGCTGCCGGCGCCGGCAAAATGCGCTTCGTCCAGCGCACCGCCAATATCGAATCGGTCCAGCGCGAGAAGCGAGCCGTCAGGCCGTTCAATCCGGGTCTCGCTCGCCAGGCGCTCGAAGCGCCCGCCGGCGGAATCCGAATCATGCTGGGTAAACGCGTCACAGACGACCACCGTGGCGGAGGGCTCGGCGACCACACGAAGCGCGGTATGGAATCGCGCGCCCGGAAAGAGAATGAGCGGATCGGGTAGATACTCAAGCAACGCCCCGGCGCCGGCACGGATGGTCATCTCTTGATAAGCTTCGCCGCCATCTTTCATACGATGGACGATAGTCGCCGATTGGGTCGTCACTTGCGCCTCGGCATGCGCTTCTGCTTCCAGGCTGAGCGCCAATCGTTCGCCGCGATAGACCCCGCCTGAAACCGATTGCAGATAGAGCGTGAGCATCCCGGCGGGGACCGAATCGAGATAGAACGGCCGCGTGATGTGAAACGGATAACCGACCCGCTGATGCGAAATATAGGTGCGCCCGTCCGGCGCGCGCGTGAACAAGAGCTCGGCCTGCGGACCGGCGCTCGCCCAGGCGGGGCCGCTCTCTGCCACTGATTGCGATCCGTGCAAAGTTTGCTTCCTCAGCGCATCATGTAGGTTTGGCCGAGGGTTACTTCCGATGCCGGCTCACAGGCCGCCAGCTCGCCATCTACAAACACGTCGAATGTCGATGGATCGACGCGGATATCCGGGCACGCATCATTGTGCAGCATGTCCTTCTTGCCGAGGCTGGTGAAGCTGGAAATCGGCAGCAGTGCTTTGGAAAGGCCCAACTTTCCGGCGACATCGATATCGAGCGCGCGTTGATGGACAAAGGTGGCGCTTAAGGATTGCGGCGCTTTGCCGCAGCCGCCGAACTGCGCGCGTTGCATCACCGGCTCGGTCTGAAAATAGCTACCCGCGCTGTCACCGCTGGCGCCGTGGGCAACGAAACCGCCCTTAATGACACCGAACGGCTTGATGCCGAAGAATGCCGGCTTCCAGGCCACTAGATCGGCCATCTTGCCGGTCTCGATAGAGCCTATATATCGGTCGATGCCGAAGGCCCGCGCCGGATTGATGGTGTATTTGGCGATATATCGCTTAATGCGCTCATTGTCCGCATCTTTGGTCTTTTCATGTGCCAAACGGCCACGCTGGTCGCGCATCTTGCTGGCCAACTGCCAACAGCGCGAAATCACCTCGTTAACCCGCCCCATGCCCTGGCTGTCAGAGCCAAACATTGAAATCGCGCCCAGATCATGCAGCACATCCTCGGCCATCATGGTTTGCGGACGCACCCGGCTTTCGGCAAAGGCGACATCTTCCGGCAGATCGTAGCGCAGCAGATGGCACGACATGGTCATGTCGAGGCCTTCGTCGAAGGCGTTCAGGGTATAGGGGTTGGTCGGGTTGGTGGAAGACGGCAACAAATGTGGCTCGCCGTTGCAGCGGATGATATCCGGCGCATGGCCGCCGCCACCGCCTTCGGTATGATACATATGCATGGTGCGCCCAGCGATGGCGGCAAGCGTATCCTCATAAAATCCTGATTCGTTCAGCGTGTCGGTATGGATCATGACTGGGAAATCATATTCCTGCGAAGCGGTGAGCGCGCCATTGATGGTTGCCGGCATGGCACCGTAATCCTCATGTATCTTCACGCCAATGATGCCGCCGTCGAGATGTTCGGCCACCGTGTCGGGATCATGCGATGAGCCGCGCCCAAAGAAGCCGAAATTGATCGGCCATTTTTCCGACGCCTCGATCATCCGGTGCGTGTTCCACGGACCGCCGCAATCGATGGCGAACAGCGGCCCCATGCTGCCGCCAATCATCGTGGTCAGGCCGGTCGAGAGGGCATTTTCGCATTGCTCGGTGGAGAGGAAATGGACGTGCACGTCGGTGCCGCCCGGCGTCACGATCAGGCCGCCCGCCGGGTAATAGGTGGTGTTCGGCCCGCACACCAGATTCTCACTCACGCCATCCTGGATATTGGGATTCCCGGCCTTGCCGACGCCCGCGATCTTGCCGTCGCGCACGCCGATATCGGCCTTGATGACGCCCAGCACCGGATCGATGATGGTGGCGTTTTCGATCAACATGTCGATCGCACCGTCGGCGCGCGAGGTGTGCGCATCATAGGCCATGCCGTCGCGCATCACGCGCCCGGCGCCGGTCCAGCATTCCTCACCATAGACGGTATGGTCATGCTCGATCTCGGCGAACAGAGAAGTATCGCCCAGGTGGATTTTATCGCCTTTGGTCGGGCCGTAGAGGCTGGCATATTGTTTTCTACTGATTGTCGCCATGATCCTAGGCCCCCTTAAAGCCTTGTTCGCGGGCGCGTGTCAGCGCCGCCTGCTTGATATCGTCGGAATCGATCGAGCCCTCGGTCAGGCTGTTGAAACCTGTTACGCGGCGCCGCCCGCCGACCTCGACCAAGTTTACTTCTAGCGCCTGACCCGGCTCGAAACGCACCGCTGTGCCTGACGGAACGTCGAGGCGCATGCCGAAGCTCGCCGCGCGGTCGAAGTCGAGCGCCTTGTTTACTTCGAAAAAATGAAAATGACTGCCGACCTGCACCGGCCGGTCGCCGCTGTTGGTCGCCGTCAGTGTGTGGGTGCGCCGGCCCGCATTGAGCTCAATGTCGCCGTCCGGCGTCACCACCTCGCCGGCTTGCGGCCGCGCCGGTTGCTTCTTGGCACCGGGGCGAATGGGTTGGTGCACCGTCACCAGTTTGGTGCCATCAGGAAACATCGCCTCGACATGAATCACCGGGATCAGTTCCGCCACGCCGGGCAGCACGTCGTCGGTGGTCAATATTTGCGAGCCGAGGCCCATCACATCTTTCAACCGTTTGCCTTGGCGCGCGCTGTAGAGCAATTCGTCGCAGATATAGGCAATCGCCTCCGGGTGGCTGAGCGCAATGCCGCGCTGGCGATGCTCGCGCGCCAGTTGGGCCGCTGAGAATATGATCAGGCGTTCCTGTTCAGTGGGGGTTAAATTCATCTGTCGTCTCCCGCTACAAATTGTTTAATTGTAGAACAGTCGGCTTTCCTGCGTTTCATGGCGCATCATGGCGATATCCGCGGCCGGCGCATAGGCATGCACGTCCTGCAGCGCTACCGGAGGTGTGCTTAAAATATCTTCGATAACCGGGTGCAGGCGCCCGAGAATGGCTTGGCTATCTATGTGGCCGATGATGCCGAGCCTAAGCGCTGCGCCCAACAGGCCAACGGTAAGGCCGTGTGCGGCGATGCGGCAGGCATTATCCGCGTCGACGCCGAGCGCCTGCCACAACATGCCCTGAACGGCAGCGACATGGCCAGGCGCCGCGCCGGCGCGCGCCCGCGTCTGATAATCGAGCGCGCCCGGCGTTTCCAGACGGACATGAATGTTTAACAACGCCGCTCCCATACGCTTGGAGCCGGTGCGCTGTTCATGCGCCAAACTGTTCGCTTCCATCAGCCGATCGGCGATCAAAACCTGTTCGAGATTTCCGCCGGCGGCGTGTGCCGCGACGAGGACCGGGCGGTCCGAGGTCGCCCAGCGCCCGCTCAGCTGATGCGCCACAAAACGCTCCACATCGTCTGCCTTTAATATTTTTCCGTCGGCGCCCAGTGTTTCGATTCCCCACGAAAACGACACCGCGCCGGAGGGAAAAAAACTATCGCCATGCTGCAACATGGTGAGAAGCGCGCGCCCGTCAGGCATCGTCCACACGCCGCGCCCGGCCGCTCTCAAAATGGTTGGCCAGGCGATCGAGATAATTCTGCTCCGGGCCCTCCAGGGCAATTTCCAGCAGCGCGCCGTTGAAGCGCACACGCCAATGCAGATTGCCGGCAAAATATCCCAACTCCAGCGCCGCAGTCGCATCAGTGGGCGCAATGCGCAGCCATTTCGTCTCCAACATGCGCACGACGATGGCACGCCGGTCTTCGAGCAACAGCACCGAGCCATTCTCCAGATTGGCATCACGGTTGAGCGCGATGGCGCAGTCGGTACCTTTGTCGGTCATTACCCTGAGGCGCTTGCGCGCGGTATCGGCCGCGCTCAGCTGAATTTCTTCGAGCTGGCCGTCATGCGACAGGCGGTGAAGTGTCTCCGCCAATTCGCTACTACTCGAATTTCCGACTATCCGGTTCAAATGCAGCACGGCGGCAGCATACACAATCTTAGGGCCGAGTGATATTCTGACGGACGAATTCTACGCTCTATTCAAACGCCTCGAACTCGGCGTCGAGCGCCGAATTATCCGGCAGCGCGCCGCGGCCCAACGTCACCGCACGGTCTTGATAGTAGAGGCTGCGAAGCGCCGCATAGTAATCGACCGAAGGCTCGCGCAGCGCATCCAGCGGCACCAACAGTTCTTCGCGCCGCACCAGCCCGGTGCCGGCGGTGATGATCAAATTTTCCTCGGGTTCCAGCAGCCAGGTGAAGGGGTTCAACAGGGCGTCCACCGCGAGGCCAATGCCATCGCGAAGATTGCTTGGGCCGAGCAACGGCAGCACTAGGTAGGGGCCCGGACCGGCACCATAAGCATGCAGAGTCTGGCCGAAATCGGCTTTGTGCGGCGGCAGGCCGAATTAAGAAGCCACGTCGAACAGCCCGGCCAGCCCGATCGTGGAATTCACCAAAAAGCGCGCGGCGATGACGCTGGCGTCCTCCAGTTCGAGTTGCAAGAGGTCATTGGCGAACACCACCGGTTCGTTGATATTGCTGAAAAAGTTGCTCACCCGGCGTTTGACGAACGGCGGCACGACATTGCCATAGACATAGGCAATGGGGCGAATCAGGATCGTGTCCAGCCCGTCATTGAGAAAAAACACCGCGCGGTTGAGGTCCTCGAGGGGGTCGTTGATTTCCTCCGGCCCCTCGCCAACGGCCTCCTCTTCCTGAAATGATGCGTAATCGTCCGGGGCCGAGTTAGTGGCATCAGTCACCGGCGTCATCGCCGCGGCGATCTCTCGTGGCGGCGGTGCCTTGGCCCGCAGGGCAGCCGCTAGGACAATTTGCCGAAACCCCGGAAATGCTGCCAATGTCCGGCTGACTACGCCGGTTTCGAGATCGGGCATGGCGCGGATCGCCGCTTCTATAATTTCGCCCGTCAACGCCGGCTGCTCCGCGATCACGCCGATTATCGCGGCGGCCAACTGATTTTCGGCGCCGAGCCGCGCCGAGCGCCGAGCCGCACTGGCAAGATCACTATCAATTCCGTCGGCGGGCAGCTGCTGAGACAAGGTTGATGAACCGCCCCCATAACTCGCTGCGATGCGTTCAAATTCTGCCGCCAGACCGGTCGGAATTGCAGCCGTGGCAGGTGTCAGGCTCGCGGCAAGAAAAACAAGGTACGCGGCAAAAATTGCGGCGATCGCGGCGCGCTTGAGATTGTGCATGGCGGCGGCCCGAGGGACTAGCTTGTCCCGGCTTTCCATGCGGCCACGCGTTTATTCGCGGCCTCGATATCTGCGCCGCTCATTTTGGTAGTGAGTTCGTCCTGGCCCGCCATGGCGCGCGGCAGATTTTGATCGGCCGCCAGGGTCATCCAAAACAGGGCCGCCACCATATCGGGCGAAATCCCCTCGCCGGCGGCGTAGCGCCGCGCCAGACTGGCTTGCGCCTTGGCGTAACCCTGCATCGCTGCGCGCTTGTACCAAGCCACGGCGTTCTCAAAACTCACTTCCGTACCCAGGCCATCGCGTTACATTTTGCCGAGATTATATTCGGCGCGGACGTTGCCGCCTTCCGCCGCTTTTTAAATCCATCCGAACGCCCGCACGTGATCACGCGGAACGCCAAGCCCGTAACTGAACATTTTTCCGAGTGTATATTGCGACTTGTCGAAACCTTGATGCGCCGCCGCATGCAGCCAATGCACAGCGCGATCCAAATCGCGCTCAACGCCGTCACCAGAAATAAAAGCATGGGCGAGATTATGCTGGGCGCGCATATACCCACCGTCAGCCGCCGCACCCCATAGATCGGCGGCGCGCCTCAAGTCGCGCTCGACCCCTTTGCCTTCGTCATACATGGTGCCGAGATTAAACATGGCGCGGGCGTCTCCGACCTCGGCCAACGGAGTCCATTCCTTCAGCGCGGTTGAAAAATCTCCCTTCTGATAGGCCTGCCAGCCGCTGTCGAAATCAGCGCGCGCACCCGGCGCCCATAGAACGAGCGTGAGACTCAGCACGGCGGCACACATTCCGGCTCGTCGTAATCCTGGGGCT
>Ga0114999_10000403_pt1 | contig 64347 bp, 58 predicted proteins | sample ArcticOcean_MG_C_3_FD_89820 | JGI IMG/M metagenome (GOLD analysis project Ga0114999, IMG submission 89820) | Marine microbial communities from western Arctic Ocean - ArcticOcean_MG_CB8_126 | ecosystem: Environmental > Aquatic > Marine > Oceanic | place: Arctic Ocean: Canada Basin | collected...
CTCAATGAAGGCCAGAAGGTTACGTTTGAGTTGGTTTCGGGACGGGACGGGAAATTGGCTGCGGAAAACATTTCCGCCGACGACTAATCCGTCTGCCGAATTCGATTGCGGGGCGGCCCTTGGCCGCCTCGTTTTTCGTTCAGATCCTCACCTAAATCCACCGACGACGGTGTTAGTTGCCGCGGTCTGAAATACCCCGCCTAGGACTTCTTCGTGACCTCGACGATGCCCTGTTCGGAATCGACCTTCACCCAGTCGCCGGTGCTGATCAAGTCCCAGGGTAGCCCTTCCTCGATCTTGTCCATCGACGGGACGCCCGCGTAGATCGTGCCGCCCGCCCCGATGTTATGGGCATTGCGCCAAATCACAGCGGCGGGCGCCGTGTTGAAGATCGTCTTCTTGGTGTAAATGCTGAGGGCACCCCCGGTCGAGAAGATGTCGGTGTCGTAGATCAGCACCTTGCCGGCGACCGACTGGCCGTTCAGCGGATGCTTATCGATACGCACGATTCCTTCCTCATTGCTGATGCCGACGGCGATGAAGCTCAATGGCTTGTCGCAGACCAAGGCCTCACCTTCGGCGACGCCCTTGCTGATGGGGTGTCCGTGCAGGGTAATTGTTTCACTCATAATTCGGTTCCTCGGTTCCCAGTTTCCATCGCGCTGGGATCAATTCCAACGGCTCGGTTTGAACTTTCCGGTGACTGCGGCATCCACCACATCGGTGAGCGTGCCGTAGCGCCACGTCGGTTTACCGTCTCCGGCGAGGAGGCGCCGCATTTTCATGCTGTCGGACGCGATGACCTTGTCGGGGCCGAACATGGTCTCGACAGGCATGCACCAACTACAAGTGTCGGTGGTGAGAAGCGCACCAGCGGCTTCGATCTTCTCCACAAGGCCCATGTCATTAGCCATGTTGAAGGTGATGCGGTCGGTGAAAATAAAGAATTGAACGCCGTCCTTGACCTTTTGCTGTCCGAGCTGCTCGGTTACTTCCTGAACTTCCTGCAAGGTCTTGAACGGACAGCCGGAGATGACGATGTCGACATCCTCCTTGGTCGTCTGCTGTAGCTGACCATACATCTCACGCAGATCGTCCTCGGTGACCTGAATGGTGTCGACATCCTTCGGCACTTTGCCGCCGAAAGCTTCTTCCAGAGTACGCGCCTCGGGGCTGATGCCGACCAGCAGCATGAGGGTCGTCGTCATGGCCGGCGAACAAGCGGTCACCAACGCCTTCAGTTCCTCGTTCTGCATGTAGTCGGGCAAGCCCGTCACCACCGGGATGCGGTCATACGCGAAATCGCCGATGATGGCGCCGAGCGCCTCGTAGTCTGCCGTGCGCCGACCGTCTCCGCCAATGCGCTCGATCAGCTTCGGATCGATCTCCACCAGGCAATCGCCGACCCGGTTCTTGGGGTCCAGCATGCCGTACTTTGGGATGCGCCGGGCGATTCCAGCCAGCGGGCTGGTGATGGCGTCCTCGCGATTGCCACGCGCACCCATCACGGTATTGGCAAATCCGGTTGCATTACCCTCGACCCAGGCCATATTGGACCGGAACTTAGGCACATTGGCATTCAGGTAGTGCGTGCAGGTAAACGTCGGTTGGACCCCGAGGGCAGCAAGGGCGTCGACGATCTTCTGCTGACCTTCCTCGTAGCCCTCCGGCCAGTCGAACTTGTCTTTGTGATTGCGGTCCATGGACATGGGCTCGCACGAGGACGGAAGCGAGATATGGCCGCCCATGTTGACCAAATTTTCGTAGAAATTGACTCCGCCGTCGCCGACCGTGCGGTAGTCGGAGAAGACATGCACCGTATGCAGGTCCACCATCTCTTCGGCGTCGAACGCCTCGCCCATCTTGAGCAAGTGCTCCATAGCGTGTTGAACAGCCGGCCCTTCACCGCCGTCGAGCTTCCGTTTATCACTATCGGTGAGATTCATTTCGTCGCCTCTCCAGCACATCTTGATTAGGTTAATATCACTGACCGAATGTGAATTCTATCCACCCACATATTCGACATCAATCTTCAACCAGCCTCCGCCAATTCAGCTGCACCTATCACGGTTTCCAACAAGACCCCGGCATCCGCTGGCCAGCAAATCGTCTCCTTCTCACCCATCTGGTAGACGTGATCGGTAAGACTGCGATGCTGTTCGACGTGGACGATTGTGTCCGCCCCCACCTCGAACACATCAGTTTCCAGCGAGCCCATGAATTCCGTCGTGACGTAGGTACCCTCGATCCGGTTCGCCATGTCCGGATGATCGCCGGTGTGCATGAGATCGGCGCGTACCGAGAAGTGGATTTCCTTGCCAATCTGAACTTGATGCATGGTCTCGGGGATGCGCACGTAAAAGAGGTTGTTCTCCGACTCCACAAACACCATCGAACCGCTGCGCGACTTGATGGTGCCCTTTAACAAGTTGTTGTTGCCGATAAACTCGGCCACGAATTTAGTACGTGGGTTCTCGTGGATCTCCCGTGACGTCCCGATCTGCTGGATGACGGCGTCGCTCATGACGATGACCTTGTCGGCCATCGACAACGCTTCTTGTTGAGAGTGGGTGACCATGATGAAGGTGATACCGAGTTCACGTTGGATTTTTTTGAGTTCGACCATCATGGTCGCACGAAGATTGTAATCGAGCGCACCCAGTGGCTCGTCCAGCAACAACACGGTAGGACGGCCGATCAGTGCCCGCGCCAGCGCCACCCGCTGTTGTTGGCCGCCGCTGAGATCGTGCGGCTTACGCTCGGCGAATTCCAAGAGCCCGACCATCTCGATCATCTCCAGGGCCCGGCGTGTGCGCTGGTCCTTGGGCATCTCCTTCATCTTCAGGCTGAACTCGACGTTCTGAAACACCGTTCGATGGGGGAAGAGCGCGAAACTCTGGAACATCATCGCCGTGTCGCGGTGCGACGGTGGCAGGTCGGTGACATCCTCTCCGGCGATGAGGATCTTGCCGGTGGTGGCTTCCTCCAACCCACCGATCATCCTCAATGTGGTGGTTTTGCCGCAGCCACTCGGCCCGAGCATGGCGACGAACTCGCCGTGCTCGATCTCGGCGTTGAAATCGATAACGGCCCGGACTCCTCCCGGGAACGTCTTGTCGACGTTCTCGAGGACGACATCATAGTCCGCCATCGGCGTCTCGGATCGCGTCAGTCGGTTGGGGTTGCGATGGCTTGCATCAGTGTCCACACGGTCTCGAACGGGACACCGTCGAAGACGCCGCTTTCGTTCGCCTCTCTAAGGACACGGACGGCCCGGCTCTGCGCCTCGTCTTCGCCGGCATGCTCCTCTAGCCGGTCGAGGGCCTCACTGAACGGGATATCCCGATCCTTCCGCGTCCGCATCGTCGCCCGCACCATTTCCGTGAGCAACGTCACGGAATCGCGAAACTGTCCCGACTGATAAGGACGGCCGAATATGCCGCGGATACCGTTGTCGGCGAAACGGGTGCGCAAGCCTTCAGGCAATGACTGCGCCACGCCTTCGAGAACTTCGCCCAGGGCGAAGCCGGACGTGAACATGCCGCGGATGGTGTCGACGGTACCGTCACCGCCGCCATACATACGGATTTGCGCGCCCGACAACGCGTTCCCCATGGCCTTGGCCTGGTCGATGTGCACGTCGCGTTCGGCTTCGATGTGGAGCCTCGATAATTCGAGGAACGTGGCGGCCTCATTGTACTTGGCCAGCGCTTCGGCTTTGGCTTCGATCCCGGTGGCTTCGGCCTCGAACTGACGCTGCGTGTTGACCACCCGGAGCGTCTCGATCTCCATTTCGGCCCGCCCCCGAGCCCCGGCTTCCTTCTCGATGCCTTCGGCCGTGACCTTCTGCGCGTCGCTCGTCGCCTGGGCCCGCGTCAAGGTTGCTTCAGCTTCCTGTACGGCAGACAGCTTCCGCGCCTCGGCTTGCGTAATCATGTGCATGCGTGAGATCTGAGCCTTGTTCTCCTCATCGATCCGGCGGGCTTCAGCATCCCGCTCGGCGCTGATGCGCTGAACCTCCCTTTGACGCTCGGCATCGGCGATAACACGCACGGATTCGACCCCGTGTTCGGCGCGCTCCTTCTCCGCCGTCGTCTGGAGGCGCTGGACCTCAACCTCTTCGAGTTCCTTGGTCTTTTCGGTCAGCGCGATCTCCCGGCTGCGTTCCTCCAGCTCACGCGCGAGGAAGCGCTGGATATCCGTCCGTTCGCGCTCCTGCTCCTTACTGATGAGCTGAATCTCCCGCTCGCGCTCTTCCAGCTCTACCGCAAGAGTTTGCCGCACTTCGGCCCGACGCAATTCCTCGTCTTTGGAAACGAGAGAAATTTGGCGTTCCCGGTCTTCCTGCTCGCGCGACTGGCGCCGATGAATCTCAGCTTTCTCCAATTCCTCAGCCTTGGCCACCAGTGCGATTTCGCGATCGCGCTCCTCCTGCTCGCGAGCGAGTTGTCGGCGGATGTCGGCTGCTTCACGGACCTTAGTTTCCTCAATAACCGCAGCCTCCTTCTGGATCTGCGCCCTCTCGATGGCAAGCTCCTTGGTGATCTCCTCCTGTTCTACTTCCAACCGCCGGTCCAGGATGAAACGCTGCTTCTCGCTAAGTACCCGCGCCCGCTCGTCGGAAACTTCCTGTTCCTGCTGGGCCTCGGCGAACGCCTCGTTCTTCTCGACTTCCAGGATTGACAATCGGGTTTCGAGTGCCCGCCGACGCATGGCGCGCGAGACTTCCTCGGTCGCCTCATGCCGTGCGTCACGGGCTGCTTCCTCCGACTGCAGAACCTGCGTAGCGCGCGCGATTTCTGCCTGTTGCCGCTCACGCTCTTTAGCGGTCAACTCGATCTCGCGGTCCTTGTCGGCGCTCTCCTGGGCAAGCCGGCGCCGGATCTCGGCAAGCTCGTGCTCCTTGGCCTTGTCGATCAATTCGATCTCGCGATCTTTCTCAGCCTTCTCCAGCGCGAGGTTCCGATTGATCTTAGCAAGCTCTTCTTCGCGGGCCTTCGCGATCAGCGCAATCTCCTTGTCGCGGCGTTCCTGCTCGAGCTTCAAGGTTCTCTCGATATCGGAACTCTCGCGCTTGCGCGCCTCTTCCGTGATGGCAATCTCACGGTCGGTCCGGAGTTGTTCGAGAACTACTTCGTTCTGGATCTCCTTCTCCTCGACCGCCTTGCGCTGATCGAGCATGTAAATCTGCTTTTGACCGAGTTGCAGCGCTTGCTCGTTGGCGACAGCCTTGTCCTGGCCGGCCCTGGCAAAAGCCTCGGCACGCTCGATCTCCAACAATTCGAGCTGTGTGTCGAGATCCTTCTGGCGGATAGCGACGGTCGTCCGCTTCTCCGTGTCGTGCACCTTGCGGCGGGCATCCGAGGTGATCTCTGTGATGATCTTCAGACCCTCGGCGTCGAACACGTTGTCGGATTTGAAGTATTCCTTGCCCGATTGCTCCAAGGTAACGATGCTCACTTCCTCGAGCACGAGACCGTTGGCCTTGAAGCTATCCAGAACGGAGTCCTTGATCTGCTGGGCAAAGGTATCCCGATTCTCGTGCAGTTCGCTCAGCGTCTTGGTCGCCGAATAGCTGCGAATGGCACCCACGACCTTTGCTTCCAACAGACTCCGTACCTGCTCGGCGTCAAATGTCTTGTCGCCCAAGCTACGGCTCGCGGTGAGCAGATCGTCCTCGGTCCGGCCAACGTGCGCGTAAAGTTCCACGATCGTATCAACCCGAATCTTGTCTGACGTGAGAGCGGCCTGTTCCCTCGACCGGCTCACGATGAGTTTGATCGTCTCCAGAGAAATCCAGCTCACCTCGTGGAACACGGGCAGCACGACGGCACCTCGTCCCAGGCATACCTTGGTGCCGAGAAAGCCGGTGCGGATGAACCCCATGTTCGCGGGCGCACGCTTATAGACCCAGATGGAGATGATGTAGAGGATGGCGATAACGACGATCGCCGAGATGGCTAGCGTAATCCCAATTTCGAGCATTATTCCTGCACCCTTAGATTTGAGATTTGTTGTTTCCGTGGCACTTGGATTCTGATCCTCCCCACCACGCCTAAGCGGACCTGCCGGCCCCAGACGCTGCCGGCTGATTGCCGAAATCGAACAACGGCAACGCCGGCCGGCCGGCCCTCATAGTTTCCCGCAAGTCGCGGGTCGCCCTTTCATCGATATCGAATCTCTCAGACACGACCACGCCGTAACCCTCGCGTGCCGCCCCACGGGACAGCAGACCGCGCGCCACGTCATTACGGACCTTCACGGGTTCGCGTTCGAGAGCATCCCCCCAGCCACCACCGCCGGCCGTGCGAAAAATGATGCGATCTCCGTTACGGACCTTCACGTTGTCAATCTTGGATGGCAACGCCTCTTGTGATCCATCTTTTCGGACAAGCCATTTTTCCGAACACCCGCCGGGCGTTCCGCCCAGAATGCCCCAAGGTTGGGTTTCATGCCGATCGTCGTGAATGGAGATATCGCCTTCCTCGAGCAACAGATACACCTTCTCTACGCCGTTGCCGCCGCGATGAAGACCAGCGCCGCCCGTATCGGGAATGCTGCCATATTTTTCGATCAGCATCGGGTAATAGGTCTCGAGATATTCGCTCGGGATATTTTCAAACAGCGGCCACCAGGAGTGGCCGTCCATGCCGTCCCCGACCGGTCGACCAGGAATTCCCCCGTACAGAATCTCCATGAGCTGGAAAGATCTGCCCTTGGCGTCCACCCCGGAGTAGAGGAAATGCGGACTAGACCCGTAGCCCGCCGCCGTCGCCATTTCGGGCGCCTTCTTGCTGAGGGCGCCGCCTAATACGTCGAATTGACGGGACAGCGCATGCGTCCGGCAGCCGAGCGCGGCCGGGAAATCGGGGTGCACCAATGACCCCTTCGGCAGCGTCACGTGAATCAAGTCGTAGAAGCCGTCGTTGAACAGGATCTGGGGGTCGAACACCATGATCATGTAGACCCCGATGAACATCTTGAACATACCCTCGTGGAGATAGAAGTTGATCGGCCCTGGCGCCTGAGGCGAGGTGCCCGTCCAGTCGAAATAGGCGTGTTCGCCTTCGCGCCAGACGGTTAGTTTCATCTTGAAGGGGCCGTTGCCACAGCCATCATCGTCCACATAATCCTCAAAGGACTGCGGCTCCTCCGGCATGTTCTGCACGATCAACTGGCGCATGGCCCGGTTGGTGCGCTCCAGCAGCGCGTCGCAGGCTTGGCGATAGATGTCCTTGCCGAAGCGCTCGCAAATTTCGATCACGCGCTTTTCACCCGCCCGGCAACCGGCGATGATCGCCATGAGATCGCTGAAATTCATCTCGGGCGTGCGGGTATTGTTCATGATCAGGTCGAGCGCCGATTTGTTCAGCGAACCACCCTCATAAATCTTGATCGGTGGAATTCTCAGCCCCTCCCCGAACACCGAGGTCGCCGCCGTCGGCATGCTGCCCGGCACAGGGCCGCCCACGTCCATCATGTGGCCGAACATAGAGCTGAAGCCGATCACCTGGTTTTCGTGAAAGACCGGCACCAGCACCATCCAGTCGTTGATGTGACTGATTGCGCCACCGCACTTGAACGGGTCGCTCTGCAGGATGACGTCGCCCGGATTGAGCTGGAAATTCTGCTCCTTCAGCATCTCCGGGATATAGGAACCGAATTGCCCGACGATCATGCGCCCCTTGGCATCGGTGATCATCGGGAACTCGTCGTGCTGTTCGCGAATGACGGGGGACATGGCCGAGCGAAACAGGACCGCATCCATCTCGTGACGTGCATTGCGCAAGGCATTCTCGATGAGATCGAGCGTGATCGTATCCAGTGTACCGGACCGCTCGGTCGGTCGGGCGGCGGGCTGCGATACCACCGGCGCCGTCGCAATTTCCGGCTCACCCGGGATGGAGCTTTCCTGCACCGGCGCCTTTGCGATCTGATCAGCCGGTCCGGCCTCTTCCGCGAACAGCGCCGCGCATGCCTTGAGCGCCTGGTTGGTCGCGTGCTGCAGGGCCTTGCCTTGATCACCATTCGCCCGGGCCGACCCGAATTGCATCTTCGAGACGCCGTCGACAGTGAGCTTGCCGAGGACGGTCACCGTACCCCGATCGACCTTATGTTCGACGACTTCGGAGGACCATCCTGGACCGAACCGGCTGTTCAGGATTCCAGTCACGTCATCACCGCTACCGTCGTGCGGGGTCCGAAGACCCGGCGACATCAAGTCCTCTTCCGTCGCTGGGCGGTGACTGACGCCCACCAGTCCGACCTCATTCACCTGAGTGGCGAAGAGCTGATCGAACTGGTCCTTGTTGGCCTTCAACAGGTCATCCAGTGATACGGATTTGTTTGGCGGATTGAGATCTGTCATCGAGTTATGTCCATCAGTGCAACTGGCCGCCCTCAGGGCGAATCAATACATTGAGATATTGGTCAACCTCACCGACGTGGCCGGGGTGAATCACGGTCGTCGAATCTTTCTGAGTCAGGATGGCAGGACCGGTGACACGGTTCCCTGCGCGAAGCATATTCCGGTCGTAAACGTTGGTCTGTTCAAAGTTACCGTCGAAGTAGACCCGGTGTTGCTCGACCACGGCCTTCGACGGATCGCGGTCTTCCAGAGAGAATTTCGGGAATTGGACCTGGTCCACTTTGCCGGTCCCCACCGCGCGCAAATTCACGAGTTCCACAGGCTGCTCCAACTTGAACCCGTAGAGCCGTTCGTGTGCCGTCCCGAAACGCGTTTCGAGGTCCCGCAAGCCGCCGTTCGTCATGGAACCGGGATCGATGTGCATGGAGAATTCGTAGCCCTGACGGAAGTAGCGGACGTCGGCCTCGTACTGCAATTCCTGGTCCTGCTCAGAGATGTCTTCTTCCTGCAGCCAGGTTCGCGCTTCCCGCCCAAGCCGCGTCAGAATGTCATGCACCTGACCGGCATCAATCTCATCGATGTTGCGCACGTAAGTCTGCGCAAATTCGTTCTTCACGTCTGAGTAGAGGAAACCCAATGCCGACAGCACACCCGGTGTCGGGGGCACGATCACCGGGTAGCACCCGGCCAACATCGCCATGGCATTGCCGTGAAGCGGACCCGCCCCGCCGAACGCCACCAGCGCAAAATCGCGCGGATCGAGTCCCTTCTGCACGGTCACCAGGCGCAGCGCCCCAAACATGTTCTCGTTCACGATGTCGAGGATGCCTTGCGCCGCCTGATGAAGGTCGAGGCCAAGCGCGCGGCCGATCTTGCCGACCGACTCCTCCGCCGCCTTGACGTCGAGTGACATATCGCCGCCCAGCAAGCTCGGCGGCAGACGGCCCAACACGACGTTAGCATCGGTCACCGTGGGCTGGTCGCCGCCCCGGCCGTAGCAAGCGGGTCCCGGCATCGCACCTGAGCTTTCGGGGCCTACCCGAAGTGCGCCCGTCATCGGAACATGTGCAATCGATCCGCCACCCGCGCCGACACTATGTACCTCTACGGAAGGGACCTTGATCGGGTAGTAGCCGAGCGTGGTCTGGCGCGAGATGTTCGGGCGGCCCTCCTGTATCAACGACACGTCGGTCGATGTTCCACCCATGTCGAAACCAAGCGCATCGGGATGACCGGCGAGGCTCGCGAGAAACGCCGCACCTGACACCCCACCGGCGGGGCCCGACAGCATGGTATGCACTGGAGACTCGGAAGCCCGCGCGACGCTCATCAAGCCGCCGTCCGAGCGAACGATGTTGACGTGGGGCGAAAACTGAATGCTACGCAATTTTTCTTCGAAGCCGCTGAGATAACGGCGCATGCTTGGCCCGACGTAGGCATTCATCACCGTCACCAGCGTTCGCTCGTATTCGCGGAATTCAGGAAGGATCTCCGAGGAGAGCGATATGGAAATGTCGCCCGCGACTTCCTGGATGAGCGTCTTCAGGCGCTGCTCATGGGCTGGATTGGCGTAGGAATGGATCAACGAGACAGTGATCGATTCGGCGCCGCCGTCCATCAGTTCCTGGATCAGGATTCGGGCGTGTGCCTCGTCCATGGGCGTCACGACTTCACCGCGCGCGTTCATGCGTTCCTTGACGCCCCTGGTCAATTCGAGGTCCGCCAGGGGATCCGGCTTCTGCATGATGATCCATCCGGCGAGAGGTCCCGGCGTTTGCGACCGCGCAAGATGCAGAACCTGCTCAAAATTTTCGGTCACAAGCAGTCCGACTTTGGCACCCTTCTCCTCCAGAACGATGTTGGTCGACACCGTGGTGCCGTGTAGCAGCCCCTGGATGTCCGATGGAGGCACTTTGGTCTCGGCGAGCAGGTCTTGGATTCCGGTGAGAATCCCGATCGACTGATCTTGGGGAGTAGATGGCGTCTTCAGAAGATGAATCTCACCTGTACTGCCATTGAACAGGAGAAGATCCGTGAACGTTCCGCCGACATCAATTCCTAGGCGGCAAGCCATCGTCCGTTCCTATACCCTCCCTGTCATCGTGCTCTTGCGACATCCACTTCATGGGCGCCGTAGACAAGCGTTTCGGAACAACAATGTCCCGACCAATCATCTGTCTTTGGAGGGCATGATCATCTACTCGTCTCGCTCGGTCAACGGGTCTTAAAAATTTACAGTGCATATACACGAAATTTACCCAGATCGTGCTGCTGAAACGGCGAATTCCGACAGCAGGGTTTGATTTTTGGAGGCTTTAGCCTACGATCCACATGATGGCTCAGGAACCTGTCACGCGCCGAACCACCAGATTCTGGATCGTTCTGATCGCTGTGATCATCTTATTGATATTCCTATATTTTTACGCACCATTTGAGAAATTTCTCACCGACAGTATTCCGAACATCCATTTCCGCAATGTGATTTTCTGGTTCGCTTCGGTCGTGGGCGTGATCGGTTACGCCGTCGCCCATTGGCAGTCATTTCGCAAGAATATCATTCGCAGCGTCACGCAACTCGAAGTCGACGGTCTGGTCTTCGACACCTTGCAGATTTCCATACTGATCGCGGTGATCTTCTGTGCGGGCGCGACTCTTCAGGGCATCGAAGTTCTGGCAGAGCATTTGATCGGCCGCGAGGAAATCATCGGCGGTGTTTTCGGTGAAAAGCTTCTGGCCATCATTTTGCTGGTCATCCTCGCCATCCTCTTTTATCTGCTCCATCTCGCGGTCCGTGCCTTCCGAGTTGGCTGGACGCCACGGCGTCCCCAACCTCGCACGACGTCCTCGTCCTCCGAAAGCGGGTCTTAGACTGAACTTGATCCGGGGCGCGATCGCACGACGCCGGTCTGCGATGCAGTCCCAAAGTTCACGCCGCAGTAGTAAATTATGTCCATCGCCAGCTACCTGCGATTTGCCCTAGCGAGTGCCGACACGGCACGCCTTCTGGCGTTCGGCTTCCTCATGACGTTCGCATCGAGCTTCGGGCAAACCTATTTCGTCGGTGTCTTCGGACCTTCAGTACGCGAAGAATTTGGTCTCAGCCACACCGGCTGGGGCACCATCTACATGGCGGGGACTTTGCTCAGCGCCGCCGTCCTGCCGTGGACCGGCCCGCTGGTCGACCGCCAGAACTTGCGCACCTTCACGATGGTCGTTTGTGCAGGTATCGGCCTGGCAGCCATATCCTTCGCCCTGGCACCGACCATCTTGTTCCTTATCGGTGCTATTTTCCTGTTGCGCCAAATGGGACAAGGGTTGGCGGTACACATCAGCTCGACGGCGATGGTCCGCTCGTTCCACGCGGATCGGGGCAAGGCAGTCGCGCTCTCATCGTTGGGAGTCGCAGTCGGTGAGTCCGTGCTGCCGTTTCTCGCCGTCCTGGCGATCGGAGTCATCGGTTGGCGCGCGACCTACGGTAGCGGCGCGGTGCTAATGGCGCTTGTGGTTGTTCCGCTGGTTTGGTGGCTACTTCGGACTTATCGCGAGCAGGAAGTTGGGTCATCAGAGGATGGGAAGCACCAACAAAATGACACGGAACGATCATGGACACGCGGCCAGGTCCTGCGGGACTGGAGGTTCTACCTTCTACTTCCCGCGCTCGCTGCACCGTCGATTATCGTGACCGCGACTTTCTTTCACCAAGCGGAAATTGCGACAGCAAAAGGCTGGGGCGTGGATTGGGTTACGGGCAGTTATTGGCTCTACGCGGTCGGCTCGGTCGCCGCGTCACTTGCCGCGGGACCGTTGATCGACCGCATCACTGCAGCACGTGTCTTGCCGACATTTTTGCTGCCGATGATGTTTGGCATGCTGATCGTCTGGGCCTTCGATCATCTGTTCTGGGCTTGGCCTTACCTATTTCTGGTCGGCGTGACAGTTGGCATCACCTTTACGGCACTCAACTCACTGTGGGCGGAGGTATACGGACTGCGCCACTTCGGCGCTATCCGGTCCCTGGCCGTATCCATATCCGTCTTCTGTTCGGCGATCGGCCCGCCCGCCATGGGCGCACTTATGGATTCTGGTATATCGATTCAGAACACTTGCGCCGTGATGGCGCTGTATTGTCTGGGCGCGACGGCCCTGCTGATCATCGCGCTTCGGGGTTACGGCCGGGACACGACGGTTTCCGACGCAGCTTGAGCTGGTCCCACCGCCGGCACACCCGATAATGGCACGGGATTGGCAAGCGCATTGAACGCGGACAAGGAGGCCTCGATCCGCTGTTGCGAAAGACCTTGCACGATAAAGATGATGCGGCTCTGCCGGTCTATGTCAGGCCAATGGTCGAGGTGAACCGGCGGATGGACGATGTGCTGCACCCCGTTGATCAAGACAGGCGTTGCAACGCCCGCAACGTTCAACAATCCCTTGATGCGCAACACCTTGTCACCACGCCGGTTGAGCAGCATCGTCATCCACACTCCGAATGCCGTCCAGTCGAACGGCACGTCATAACTCACGCAGAATGAGTAGATCTCGTCATGCGCGTGCAAACCGTGTTTGTGCTCTGTGAGGCCGGAATTCAGTTCTTCGTCCTGAAGCCAACGGCCGACCTCTCGTGACCGGCTCTCTTGGTCATAGGTGTCGTTGGTGAGAATCTGCACCGGGTCGAGGTCTTCGGCTCCGGCGTCAATCATGACCGCGCCTGCGTTCAACCGGCGAAGCTGCGTGCGCAGCGCGTTCACCTGGCCTACTGAGGCGATGTCGGTCTTGGTCAGAATCAGTCGATCGGCGACTGCCGCTTGTTTGATCGACTCGGAATTGTGATCGAGTTGCGCCTGCCCGTTCACCGTATCGATCGTGGTCACAATATTGCCGAGGCGAAAGTGATGCTGAATTACGGGTTCGGCAAGTACGGTGTAGGCGATGGGCACCGGATCGGCGAGGCCTGATGTCTCGATGACGACACGCTGGAATCTGGGAATTTCGCCCCGCTCCCGCCGCGAGAAGAGATCGCGTAATGACTCCTGTAGATCGCCTCGAAGCGCGCAGCACAGACAGCCGTTGTCGAGCAAGAGCGTTCCTTCCGCTACGTTCTCCAGCAGGTGGTGGTCGAGGCCAACTTCGCCGAATTCGTTGACCAGCACGGCCGTATCCCGCAATTGCGGCGAGGCGAGCAACTTTTGCAACAGGGTCGTCTTACCGCTGCCGAGAAAGCCCGTGATCACATTGACCGGGATGAGCGCCGCGTACTCCGTCATCGCCGTACCAAATTTTCGGAGAGGGCCGTCAGCAAATCCTCGTCGAGCGGGTCACAATCCCGCCGGCCCAAAGATTCGGCTGCCGCCCACATTTCCGACAGATTGCTGACGAGCCTGGTTTGCCCTGTGTGGCTCCGCAGCACAAATGAGGTTGCGGCCCAATCGGTCAAACTCAGCCCGTAGTGCTTGAGGACCTTATTGACGAGCCGCGTGCGGTCCTGGCGCTCGCGATGCCGGGTATGGCTTTCAGCACGGCCTTGAAAAGCGTCCGCGTTGGTCGCGGTCTCCGTCCAATGGCCCCGGCCACCCAGCATGCCGCAAAGGCTACACATCGCTGGCTCTCCCGGCTCGAGCGCCGCTCTCTACTCTGCCGCCGCCGATCCCGCACCCGCGTCACGAGGATGACGTTGGCGAAAATCATCCGCGATCTCGTCGAACGTGCAAAAACGCACACCGGCATGACTGCTGAGGTACTCATGAATGCGTTCGAGCATGAGCAGGACCTGAGGCCGTCCCGAGACGTCTGGATGAATGGTCATCGTGAAGACGGCATAGTCGTACTCGCGGTAGACCCAGTCGAATTGATCGCGCCACAGCTCTTCAACATCCCGTGGCTTGACCCAGCCGAAACTGTTCGGCGCGCTTTTGATGAACATCATCGGGGGCAAATCGTCGAGGTACCAGTTTCCCGGGATATCGACCAGATCGGTCTCCTGTCCGCGCACCAGGGGCTTCATCCATTCGCTCGGATGCTTGGAATAGTCGATCGGCGTCCAGCTGTCACCGACGCGCACATAGAACGGATGAAAGTCATCGTTCATCAGGCTGTGGTCGTACTTGATACCCCTGTTGAGCAGTAACTCGTTGGTCACGGGGCTGAACTCCCACCATGGTGCCACGTAACCGGTCGGACGGCGCCCAGACAACCGCTCGATAAGATCGATGCACTTGTCCAGCACCGCCTCCTCCTGCTCGGGCGTCATGGCAATCGGATTCTCGTGAGAATAACCGTGCATGCCGATTTCGTGGCCCGCATCGACCACCATCTTGCATTGCTCGGGGAAGGTCTCGATCGAGTGTCCGGGAATGAACCACGACGTCGGGATCCCCAGCTTGTCGAACAGCCTGACCATGCGCGGCACACCAACTTCACCGGCGAAGAGCCCGCGGGAGATATCGCACGGTGAGTCCTGCCCGCCATACGATCCCAGCCAACCGGCCACGGCGTCCACATCGACCCCGAAAGCGCAGAGTATTTCCTTTTTGCCGCCTGTCCGCGACAGGGACGAACGCCCAATGCTGGCGCTGGTCCGCGATCCCGGTCCCGATACGAGCGATTCGGGCCGGTAGGCCGGGCCCGTGGGCGAACCGCCAGCGGTGCCGAAACTCCTTGAGCCTGAATTGGGGTTGTTCATGTGCCGAGCCTCCCGTCAAGAAGTCATGCTGAGAGCACCGATGCGTGATGCCACACTACCGGGCGCCATCCCAACACCCGAGTCTATCATCGTCCTCTCGTGCCTTCGTTGATACAGAGACGGCAAGACCAGATCAAGCACACCCGAAAGCCTCGGACTCTCCCCTCGTTGAACACTGACACCTGAGGTAAACTGAAATCGCACCGAGGGAGGAAATCATGAACGACTGGCGGGACGGAACGCTCAAACAATATCAGGCCAAGGGTTTTGCGGACCGATCGGGATACGGTTCACGACCTGCGCTCCTGGTCGTCGACTTCATCAATGGGTTCACCGATCCGGCGTCTCCGCTCGGCGGTGATTTCTCGAAGGAGCTCGCTGTCACGGCGCAACTTCTCGAAGAGTTTCGCCGCGCACAACTTCCCATTGCCTACACCGTTATCGAGTACGAACCGGACTACCGGGACGCGGGACTGTTCATCAAGAAGATCCCTTCGCTGGGTATGCTCGTGAAGGGATCGCCGGCCACAAAGGTTGACGACCGAATCCGCCCGCAAGTCGGCGAACTCGTCTCAGTGAAAAAATACGCGAGCGCCTTTTTCCAAACCAATGTCGACACCTTCCTGCGCTCCAACGGCGTGGACACAGTCGTCATGACGGGTTGTACGACGAGTGGCTGCGTGCGGGCCTCGGCCGTCGATTCTTTGCAGTGCGGCTATCACGCCATTGTCGTGCGTGATGGCGTTGGCGACAGGGCGGATGGGCCGCATGAGGCCAACCTGTTCGACATCGATGCAAAGTATGGCGACGTCGTACCGATGAGCGATGTTTTGGGATACCTCGGATCACTTGGTTCGGAGAACGGCCATTCCGAACAGGCAGATGAGGATTTCCAACGCTGGTGGAACCAGGGTTCGAGCCTGCATGGTTGAGGATTGAGGCATGGCAACGTCTGATAGATCGCGCTCGACGGCGGCATTTGACGAAATGCTCGAGCGGAACCAACGCGAGCTGGATGCACTCTACTCCGGGCCGGTCTCGACGAGCAGTCCTCCAGCAAACGCAGAGGTCACGCCTCGTCCGACGACGCCCTCCACAACGCCACTCTACTCGGCATCACGCCAAGGCCGCGGTGTGGATGAGCCCGACTCAGCGACAGTCAGGAATTTGACCGAACGATACGAAGACAAATGGCATTACGATGTGGTCGAGCGCCGCCGCGAGGGCGATGAGATCATCGTGCTGTGCAAACTGTCCATCGAAGACGATCAAATCTCAAAGTCACAATTCGGCAGCGCGCCTATCGGTGGCGCCGGTTCCACGGCGGCAGCCAGCGCGGGCGGCACCTCGTTCAGCTTTGGTGCCGCGAGTGGTTCCCGGAAAACTCCGGTGGGTGACCTAGAGGATTTAGCCTATCGACGTGCGGTAGATGCGGCGCTCGCCAAATGCGCCGCCATGCTTTGATCCGAACGGGTGTTGACGATCGAGGCGGCGCCGTGGAGAGTCGCAGCACTGAAACTATAAGGATCTGACATGCCGCTGTTGAATGTAGGAGATGTCGCGCCCGCCTTTTCGGTTCTGAACCAAAACGGTGCCGCGGTTACGCTCGACCAGTTCAAAGGCCACCATCTCGTCCTGTGGTGGTATCCCAAAGCTGATACTCCTGGGTGAACCATCGAGGGCAAGAGGTTCCGTGATCGAACTCCAGATTTCACATCCAAGAGCGCGATGATCGTTGGCGCCAGCTTCGGCTCACCCGCAGAGAATTTGGCATTCCGGGATAAATTCGACTTCCCTTACGATCTGCTGTGCGACGAAGATCGCAGCATGGGCATGGCGTACAGAGCGGCCGATGCACCGGACGCGGGACATCCGGCGCGCATCAGCTACCTGATCGACCCCGACGGCCGCATCCAACAGGTTTACGCCAAAGTCGATCCCGCCGCGCATCCCGACCAGGTCCTCGCAGACCTCGGCGGTTAGCCGCACCCCAACTCTGCCCCACGTCCCTCCCCTTCGGTTGGGAGAGGGACGTGGGGATTTTAATGATGAGGTGATACCGACAAATTGGTGCCTACCAACACTCAGGGCAGCACGACGCCGTCAATCCGTAACCAGATTTACTCCGCTGCTTCTTGGCGAACTTTGGCGCTTTCAGGGAATAGCCCGGCCTTCATGACCTGGCCAGGAAGCGGCGCTTCAAAGAAGCTCTCCGCCCATTGCGCGACATCGATTACGGCCTCGACATCGACGCCGGTCTTGTAGCCCATGTTGCGGAGCAAGAAACACAGGTCCTCCGTGGCGATATTGCCTGTCGCCCGGGGCGCGAACGGGCAGCCTCCGATGCCACCCACGGAAGAGTCCAATAACCGGACTCCGGCCTCGACCGCCGCCACCGCGTTGGCGAAGCCGGTGTTGCGGGTGTTGTGTAAATGGCAGCCCAGGATGACATCGCCGCCTACGACATCCCGCGTCGCTTCGATGCGCTCCGAAATTTGATTGGGAACGGCCGCGCCGATGGTATCAGCGAGGTAAATGTCGCGCGCGCCTTCCGAGACTAGCACGCGGGCAAGGTCTGTAACTGTTTCGACGGCGACCTCACCCTCAAAGGGGCATCCGAACGCAGCCGCAATCACGGCGGAAAGCCGCAAGCCTGCGCCGGTCACATTGCTCGCCATGTCACGGTATCCTTGCAACGTATCGGCGATACTGGATCCCTGATTCTTCTGGTTGAAGGTCTCGCTCGCCACGACGACGTAGCGGACTTCGTCCACACCCGCATCGATGGCGCGCTCCACGCCGCGAAGATTGAGTGCCAGGCCCACGAAAGAGACATCTGCTCTTCTTTGGATACCCGCCATCACAGTCTCGGCGTCGGCCATCTGGGGCACGCGTTTCGGATTCACGAAGCTCACAGCTTCGATGCGCTTGACCCCGGTCGCGCTGAGCCGGTCGATCAGGTCGATCCGCTCCTCAACACTCCAAATCCGTGCTTCACTCTGCAGGCCGTCCCGCGGCCCGACTTCACAAATATCGATGGTGGTCATGGCTTAAATGATCCCTTCATCGCGTAGGTCCGACAGCTCACCGTCGCTGAGACCGAGCAGTCCTCCATAGATTTCATTGTTATGGTAACCCGGTTCAGGCGGCCCCAACCAGGCGACCTCACTCTCTGTTTCGGACAGGCGCGGCGCAATCCCCGGAATAGCAATATCACCCAGTATTGGATCGTCAAATCGCTGCACCATCCCACGATCCAGGAATTGGGGATCCTCAGCAATGTCGGCAATTGTGTTTATGGGTCCACAGACCACGCCGTGCTCAGTGAGAAGCGCGTCAAGCTCATCGGCGGTTTTGGTCTTGGTCCACTCCGCAATGAGACCGTCGAGTTCATCTTGGTTCTCACCTCGCGCTTCATGTGTCACGAAGCGCGGATCGTCCGCCCATTCGGCTTTGTCCATGGCGGTACAGAGGCGCCGAAACAAAGCATCGAGATTCGCCGCGATAACCATCCACTTGCCTTCGCTGGTTGGATAAATGTTCGAAGGCGAAATTTTAGCCAACCCCGTCCCACTCGGCTGGCGCACGATCCCAAGCGCGTCGTACTCCGTCAGGGAGCTCTCCATCATCGTGAAACAAGATTCGCTGATCGCGGCATCGACTACCTGGCCCTTGCCACCGCCGAGCGCATCCCGCCAGTAGAGCGCCATCAACAACCCTTGTGTCGCAAACATCCCGGTCAGAGTATCGCCCAACGAAATCCCGGAACGCGGCGGCGGCTGGTTCGGATACCCGTTGATGTACCGGAGTCCAGCCATGGCTTCACCGACGCTGGCAAAACCAGGGCGGCTCGCATAAGGACCGGTTTGACCGAATCCCGAGACCCGCACGATGATGAGACGCGGATTGATCTTGTGGAGATCATCAGGACCCAGCCCCCATCTCTCCAATGTCCCTGGTTTGAAATTCTCGATCAGGACGTCCGCGTCAGCGCAAAGTTTTCGCACCAGATCCTGACCGCGTTCCTCGCGCAAATTGGCGGTCACCGACTTCTTGTTGCGAGCCAACACGGGCCACCACAAAGAGCGGCCGCGATAGCGCTGGTGTCCCCAATTACGCATGGGGTCTCCGGCTCCCGGAGATTCCACCTTGATCACCTCGGCCCCAAAATCAGCGATTCGAGCACCTACGAACGGGCCGGCCAACAGTTGTCCCATCTCGATCGCGCGGATGCCGGCCAGCGGGCCAGTCAACCGTGCGTCTCTCTGCTCAGCCGCCACTGTCATCGTCTTTCTCCAATTGTCATGAGTCCCTGTCCCACGGGGTTACGTTCGTCGATTTTACCATGCCACTTTCCGAAGGCGCCAACGCTTCGAAAATTGCCGCAATCATGCCCGGACGGTATTCTTGCAATCGCATTGATCCAAAATCTGATCATTCCAGCAAGCGCGGGAGACAAAATCGATGTCCGCTACATCCGCTGAAATTCATGCCAAGCTCGATCACCCGGTCGTGGATTGCGACGGCCACATGATCGAGCACATGCCGGTGTTTCTGGATTTCCTCAAGCAAGTGGCCGGCCCGGACATCGTGAAGCGTTACACCGAAAGTATGCGCAACAGTCGCGAATCCATGTGGTACACGCTCACCGAGGAACAGCTCAAAGACTACCGGTTGCAGCGTCCGCCATTCTGGGCCTTCCCGTCCAAGAACACAGAGGACCGTGCGACCGCTATGCTGCCCAAGCTGTTACGCAGCCGGCTCGATGAGTTCGGTTTCGATTTCAGCATCGTCTATCCGACATATGGCTTCTTCCTGCTCGATGAACTCGATGACGAGCTTCGTCAAGCCGGCTGTCGGGCCCAGAATACCATGGTGGCCGACATTTTCGGCGAGGTGAAAGATCGTCTAACACCGGCAGCCTCAATCCCAACGAACACGCCAGAGGAAGGCATTGCCGAACTTGAGTACGCAGTCAACGAACTCGGACTCAAAGCTGCGATGATCGCAAGCCTCAACTTCCGTCAAATTGAGGCCGGACCTCCCGGTGTGAGCGACAGCGGTGAGCGCGCCTACTGGGTCGACAACCTGGCCCTCGATGCTGCGTACGACTACGACCCGTTTTGGCAGGCGTGCATGGACCTGGGCGTCGCGCCGACGGCCCACTCTCGCGTGCAAGGTCACGGCTGGCGTCGGTCCACCTCGTCTTACATGTACAACCAGATCGGGCATTTCGCCGAGGCCGGCGCGGCGTTCGGCCGCGCGCTTTTCTTCGGTGGCGTCACGAACCGCTTCCCGGATCTCAATTTCGCCATTCTCGAGGGCGGTGTCGGCTGGGCGATGACGCTATTTGCCACGCTCGTCGAGGTCTATCACAAGCGCGGTGGCGAGGGCCTGAAGCGCCTCGACCCAAACACGCTCGACCGGGACATGATGGCGAAGCTGTTCGACGAATATGGTGGCGAACGCCTGGCAGGGACCTACGGAAACGAAGAGCATCTCGGCTATGCCAGCACGTCGTTCAACGCAGTGATCGACAAGGCCGACTCACGCCTGTTCGATGAATTCACGGCGGCCGGAATCACAAGAGCCGAGGACATCGTGGACCGCTTCGTCGATCGAATTTGGTTCGGTTGCGAAGCTGACGACATAATGATCCCCCACGCGCTGCGGCCCAGCGGGGTGCCGTTCGATGCACGACTCAAGGCAACCTTCGGTTCCGACTACGGTCATTGGGATGTTTCGGACATGGCGGGCATCCTCGCCGAATCCTATGAGATGGTCGAAGATGGACGCGCCGACGAAACCGGATTCCGGGATTTCACCTTCGCAAATCCAGTATCCCTTCACGCCGGGATGAATCCGAACTTCTTCAAAGGTACTGTTGTGGAAGAGGATGTCGATACCTTCCTCGCAGAAGAGGCCAATAAAAAGCCCGCCGTGGCTGCCGAATAACCGCAGAGGCTCCGCCGATCAACTCTCGGGTTCGAAGATTGCCTCTGGACTGGCCGTGCCTTCGACGATGTCGAAGCGGAACCCGCATACGTGGTCACCGCGATTCTTGTTGCTCACGAATTTAACCTGAATGCCCGGGTGATAGGCCTGATAGAGCGCGGGATGCAGTTCTTCATCGAACAGCCAGCCGAGCTTCTGACCGCCGACCTTGCCCCACACATCATAGAACGGACAGTAGGTACAGTCCGCGTGCCACCGCGTCGGTGTCATGATTTCGCCCTCGGCCCACTCAAAGGCTTCCTCGACTGGACTGTCATAGTTTTTCATCAGTGATTCGAGGTTGATGGGCAGGCCCGCCTCAAGGTGCTCCTGGCGCAGCGCCTCACCGCGTTCGCGCGCGGTTTCACGCACCGCCTTCCGCAACAACTGCTCGCCCGCATCGCCCAGGATTTTTGTCAGTTCAGTCCCCAGGAAATAGTACAGGGCCCCGAATAGGTTTGCCCCATTCCGAACAAGTGCGGCCGTGTCGGACGCGGCATCGGAAAGAGACGCCGGCACCTGTTCGCCCCTCGTCGCCGACCAGCGAACGATCCAGTTGCCGCCATCGGGACTTTCAATCGCCACATCAATGTTGGGATCGTAGGCAGCCGCGAACGCATCCAGCACCGTTCCGTAGTATATGTCGGCAAGCTCCTTCGCGCCGGCAGACACCAGGAACTGGGCAAACGGGTCCTTGCCCAGGCTCACCGAGGCCGCACCGGGTGTAACTTCGCTCGAATTGCCGCCAAGCGCGCGAACGACATGAAAATCGCCATTGTCCCAGTGCGCCACCACATTGCCGGGTGAATGTGCGATACCGCCCGAGTCGTGCTGAGCCCGCAGCCGTTCGCCGCGCCACGTTCCGTAGGCGGAGAGTGCTTGTTCGATGATGTTGTCGGCCTCGGGCGCATGTGCCGCGCGCAGGCGCTCCGCGATGCCGTGATAGAGGTGCGCCTGCATACGCAGGATTCCGGTCAGCCGCGAAACGAGATCATTCTTGTCGGTCATTTAATCTATCTGTCTCCATCTTCCAAAGCATCAAATCCAACAAACACCCCTCCCCTAAATTCTCCCAATCGAGAAGAGGGGATTTCTAGAAGTGCGCTTCTCTTTTATCCCTCCCCCTCTGATGGGGGCGGTAAGGAGGGGGTGACCGAATAAGCGATGGGCCCACCCCTCAAAGGCCTAGGAACCCAGCGGCGTTGTCGTAAAGAATTTTCTGCTGCGCTTCCTCATGGATTGGAAGCTTGCGGAACCACTCGAGGCAATCCGTCACTGGCATGAATGGATACGAACTCCCGTAGATGAAGCGATCGGCCAGAAAGCCATCGGCCGCCTTCAGGTAGTCGTCCATGCCCGGCATATTCGGCAGATACATGTCAGGGGAGATGTAAAGGTTCGGCCGCCGGAACGCGATGTGCAGGATCTGATGCACCCAGGGCCATCCACCGTGCGACACCGCGAGTTTCATGTCAGGAAAGTCGGCCAGCACCCGGTCGATACCCACCGGCAGGGTGTAGCTGATATCCGGTCCCGCGTTACCACCGGCCATCATGATGACGGGGAAATTCTCATCTTCGCACAGTGCGTAAATGGGATATAGGGTCCGATCGTCGGGATAGAGCGGCGCCGGATACGATCCAGGTTCAATGTTGACGGCCTTAAACCCTCGGTCCATCGCATCGCGGATCTGCTGCATCGCACCCTTACGGTTCGTCGGATCGATCGAGGCCGCACCGATGAACGTCTCAGGATAGAGCGCGACTACTTCTGCAACGTCCTCGTTACTTACCGACCCCAGTGGGCCGGAATTGCGTCCGACCACAAGTGCCCTGTCCACGCCGGCGGCCTTGATCTCGTCCATCAGCAGATCCATCGACTTTTCCGTCGCCGAGGGGGCGGGCTCGAAACCAAGTTGCGCAGTGAACCGATTACGCCGCTCCGGATTGGCGTACATGACCATATCGAGGAAACCCTTGAAGGGCGGCCGAATCCGGAAATCGATAACGGCCATATCACTCTCCTCTCAACATCGCCACGCGGGATCGGCGGGCCGGCGCGTAGGCGGGATCGCCATAAGCTTCAAACAGTGCCTGCGCGACCTCATAATGATGGGAGAGGCCCGTCCGCTGCAGAAGTTCGATTGGACCTTCCGGATAGCCGAGTCCCAATTTGAGCGTCAAATCCATATCCTTGGCACTCGCCAGACCTTGATCAAGCTGGCGCAATGCCTCGTTGTAGTATGGCCGGATGAGGCGATCGACGATCCGACCTGAAAAGTCGTTGCACACGGCGACCACGAGACCGGCGTTCTCGAATACCGCACGCGCCGCGTCGATGGCCTCCACCGCCGTGTTGGGCTGGCACACCAGTTCGACGAGATCGGTGGGATCCGAGTCTCCCAGACGGAACCGCGCGAAACCGAGAACGTTTGACCCCTCGTCGCCACCCGCCTCTCCGGTATGCACGCCGAGGCATTCCGTGCCGAGCTCGACGACAACCGCGACCTTGTCACCCGGCGCCTCAGACAAGCGGGCTCCGGCGCCCTTGCCAATAATGACGACAACCTCACCATCGTCCACCGCTCCGTCGAGCAGCGCATGATCGGTGGGAAAAGAGCGGCTGTCGCCGGTATCGATGATGGCGTGGCTCATCTCTAAGCTCCAAACATGGCTTGACCGTCATAATCGAAGAACCCACGGCCAGACTTCCGACCCAGCCGCGCCGCCGCGATCATTTTTTTCACAAGCGCTGGACAGGCTGCGCGTGGATCGTGGGATGCCCCGTGGAGCGCCTCACTCACCAAACGCTGTGTATCCATTCCGACCATGTCGAGAAGTTCACAGGGCCCCAACGGATAGCCCAAGGCCGTCTTGATTGCGATGTCGATATCCGCCGGCTCCGCGACCCCGGCATCGATCATTCGAACCACATCGTTGTTAAACGGGATCAGGAAGTGATTGAGAATGAAACCCGGGCTGTCCTTCGTCTTGACTGGGATCTGACCTATCGCCTCACAGAATGCCCAGGCTGTCTCGAAAGTCTCGTCAGAAGTGTTGAGCCCCGGTGACATCTCAACGAGCCGGTTCAACTGTGCGGGCAAGCAGAAATGCGTCCCGACACATCGGTCATCCCGGCCCGACGGGCCGGCGATTTCAGTGATGGACAGCGTCGAGGTATTGGTCGCGAAGATCGTCTCGGCAGGACAGATATCGTTGAGACCGGCGAACAATTTCTGCTTCACATCGAGGTCTTCAAACACCGCCTCGATTACCACGTCGCAAGTGCTGAGATCCTGAAGCGAGGTCGTGCGTCGCATTCGTCCGAGTATCGTGTCGACCTCTTCCTCAGTTAGTTTGCCGCGCTCCACCGATTTTCCAAAGAAAGCGGCTGTCTGCTTATGCGCGTCGTCGAGGACGTCGTCTTGGAGGTCGAAATTCACCGTCTCGTAGCCGCCGCGCGCCGCGACGATGGCGATTCCGGCCCCCATGGTCCCGGCGCCCGCAACGCCCACGGTTTTGATGTCCGCCATTGCTTCTCCTCACCTCTCCATGAAGCTGCGCCCGATCAACTGACGGTGCACCTGATTGGTGCCCTCCCAGATCTGAGTGATCTTGGCATCCCGCATCAGCCGCTCGACGCGGTAGTCCTTACAATAGCCATAGCCACCGTGAAGCTGAACGGCGTCCGTTGTGACCCGCATAGCAACGTCAGAAGCACGCATCTTCAGCATCGATGCCTCGACGGCAAAGTCAGCCATGCCATCGTCGATCATACGCCCGACGTACCATAGCCACGCTTCGCAAGTCGCCAATTCCGCAGCCATGTCCGCAAGCATGAACTGGATACCTTGGAATTCGACGATTTTGCGTCCCGACTGCTGTCGCTCGTTGATATAGGCGACGCTATCCTCGAACGCGGCGCGTGCAATGCCAAGCGCTTGAGCGGCCACACTCGGCCGTGACAGGTTGAGGGAGGTGAGCAGGATCGCGAGCCCCTGGCCGGGCTTTCCAAGTATGTTCGCGCGCGGCACACGACAATCGTTGAAGGATAAGCCCACGGTGCTCGCTGCCCGATGGCCCATCTTGTCTTCCTTGCGCAGCACCTCGATACCCGGCGCACCTTTCTCCACAATGAGTGCCGTGATCGCCTCCCGACCCTCGCCTAGATCTCGCCATTTCCCAAACAGAAGCATGAGATCGGCAACATCACCGCTGGTGATGAATGTCTTGCCCCCATTGATGACGATCTCATCGCCGTCCTCCTCGAACCGCGTCCGCATGCCTGTGGCGTCGGAACCTGCTGTCGGCTCGGTGATGGCCAGCGCCCCAATGCCGCCCTCGACAATCCGTGGCAGCAGCCGTTCCTTCTGCTCCTCTGTTCCAAAGGCGATAAGCGGCTTGAGTCCGTGGAACGTCGTCGCCCAAATCAAACCTGTCGACGCGCAGGCCTTGCTGATCTCGCGGACGCATTTGAGATAGGCAGTATAGGAAAGTGGCGTGCCGCCATAGGCCTCGGGCACGAACATGCCGTTCAGGCCGAGTTCATTGATCGCGTCGATGTTTTCCCAGGGAAATTTACTCGTCGCGTCCAGATTTTTGGCGCGCGGCGCGATCACATCACGAGCCATCGTGGCGACTTGCGCGACAACCATTTGTTCTTCCTCCGTCAACGTAACGGAGCAGTCGAGGCGTTCGAGAATGGTTGTCATGGAGCTATCGCCTCACACGGCCATGCCGTGGCCGCCGTCGACGTAGATGGTCTCACCGGTCATGAACGGAATGTCTTCGGATATCAAGGCGGCGACGAGCCGGGCAACTTCATCTGCAGTACCCGGGCGATGCAACGGGATACGGGTGTTGAGCCATGCGGCAGCCTTCGGGTTCTCCAGAAATTCCGCCGTGATCTCGGTGTCGACGTATCCCGGCGCGACATTGATCACCTGGATGCCTTTCGCTGCCCATTCGACAGCCAGACACCGTGTGATCGCACCAACCGCGGCCTTGGATGCGCAATAGGCAAGATTGCGACGCACGCCGAGCTTATCGAAGAACGAACCGATGTTGACGATCTTGCCGCCGCTATTCGAGAAATATGGAAAGACCTCACGGCTTGCTGTCATGACCGAAGTCGCGTTGATCCGCATGACGTGCTCGAAATCTTCGGCCGTCAGCGCATCACTGGCCGCCTCGGTATGGATTCCGGCGTTGTTCACCAATCCCTGAACGCCATTGCCGCGCTCGGCAATGTTGGCGAACGCCCGCTTGATCTGCTCTTCATCGCCCACATCACAAGCCTCACACCAAAATGCGTCAGACGTCGACGCGCTTTCCGGTGGTGTGCCCGACCGAGACAGGCAGCCGACCGTGAAACCTCGCCGCACCAACTCGATTGCCGTCGCGGCACCGATGCCCCGGCTCGCGCCAGTGACGATGATGGTGCCCTGATCAGGCATCCTTGAATACCGGCTTCCGCTTCTCGACGAACGCGTTCATCCCCTCAACAGCGTCCGCCGTCAGGAATGAGAGCGTCGACAGGTCCGCTTCGATTTTCAAACCTTCGGAAATGGGCACATCCAGGGCACGTTGGACCGCCTCGCGCGCAATATTGAGGACGGGAAGGCTGTAACCACTGAACTCACGGGCATAAGTCATCCCGCACTCGACCGGATCGCCCTCGACGATACGGTTGACCAGACCGATGCGTTCCGCTTCTTCCGCCTCGACGGTCCGTCCGGTCATGACCATCTCCAGCGCCCGCGCCTCGCCGACCAGTCGTGGCAGACGCTGCGTCGCGCCATATCCAGGGATGATGCCGAGCTTGATCTCCGGAGTGCCGAACTTTGCGTTAGGGGTCGCCAGGCGGAACGTACACGCCGTCGCCAACTCCAACCCACCACCGAAAGCGTAGCCGTTGATCACGGCGACTGAGGGAATGGGAAACGTGTCGAGGCGGGCGAAAGTCCGCTGGCCTCGGTCCGTCGCCTGCCTGGTCTCTTCTTGCCCCCGACCCATCAATTCGGTCACGTCCGCGCCCGCACAAAATGCTCTATCGCCGGCACCCGTGATAATGAGCGCCCGGTGATTGCCCACCGCCACTTGGTCGAATGCATCACCCAGGTCAGAGACGAGCGAAAAGCTGAGAGCATTCAGCGCCTCCGGACGGTTCAGCGTGATGACGGCGAATTCTTCGCGTACCGATACTTCGATGGTCATGCCTCAGTCTCCCTCTACAGCGTCGAACCGGCAGGCTTCCGGCGCGATCTTGCCTTGCTTTGCCCAATCGGCCAGCTCGCGCTTCAAAATCTTACCGCTCGCGGTCAGTGGAAAGGCGTCCATTACCAAAAAATATTCGGGCATGTCGTACTTCGACAGCCCGCCCTTATCGAGATGGGCGAGGACGTCGCTGACTCCCGGAGCCTTTTGGCCCGATGGAAGCACCGACAAACAAACCTTTTCGCCTAACCGTTCGTCCGCTATGGGGAATGCCGCCGCCTTGTCGATATCAGGGTGCTTAACTGCAATGTGCTCGATTCGCGCAGGGTGGATGTTGTGGCCTCCCCGGATGATCACATCCTTTAATCGCCCGACGACGTGCAGACGACCCTTGTCATCGATCATGCCGAGATCTCCCGATAGGAACCAGCCATCGCGGTTGAAGGATTGCTCCGTCGCCCGCTGGTTGTCGAAGTAGCCCAACATCAGCGCCGCACCGCGCCCACCGATTTGACCGACCGTGTTGGTGCCAACATCGAGGTCCGGGTTCTCCTGATCGAAGATGCGAATTTCATATGCAGGCCCACCCCGGCCGCAGGTGTGACAGATCGTTTCCTGATCGTCATTCAGGTGGGTGTATTGGTGGGATGAATTTTCTGTCATCCCATAGACGTTCTGCGGCGTCGTGCCCTGTTTGACGAAGGCCTCCGCCGTCGCGGGCGGGATCGGTGCACCCGCCATGTAGAACACCGAGACATTGCCCAACCGTTCCAACCCGCGCTCCGCCATCTGCGCCTGCATGTCGATAGCGTGCGTCGGAACACCCATAACATAGGTCGCGCCGGTCTCGATGACCCAGTCGAGCTTAGTCATGTCTTGGGGCGGGTCGTCGACGACGAATTCACCTCCGGCAACGAGGCATTGCGCCGCGGCAACCCAGGCGATGTGATGACTGAGAGGGCTGAGTGACAGCAAGACGGTGTCGGGCCCGTGCCCCCAATCTTTCACGAGGTCGCGGGCGTTCGCGAGCAACGTATTATGGGAATGCATGACGCACTTCGGTGTGCCCGTCGTGCCCGACGTGAAGGCAAGGTAACTGACGGCATCGGCATTCAACGCAGAGTCGGCAAGAGCCTTTACCTTCGCACCTGGCGGCGGCATGTCACTGGCCGCGCCCCGTGCTGCCGGCAACGTGTAAATCTTTCGCAAATTCTTCAGGCGGCTCAATTCAGCTGCGACATTTACCTTGCCGGCATCCGAACTCCACCCGTCTTCGGTGAAGATTGCGGTCGCACCGATACGCTCCAGTAACGAAATAACTTCAGTTGTCGTGTAGTTGCGATGCAGTGATGGATTACAGGCATAACCGTTGCGCGCGCAGGCGAGGTAGGCAACCACCGATTCCACCCGATTCGAGAGCCAGAGCGAGACCCGTTCGCCAGGACGAACTCCCGCGTCATGCATGTCGTTTGCGACGGCGTCCACCCAATACCGGAGATCGGCGTAGGAGAGGCGTCGGGAGCCATCGCGTAATGCGAATGAGTCCGGTCGCTCCCGCGCATGCCGGACCAGCAGGTTGTAATGGGTCTCGTCACGCCACAGCCCTGACGCGTGGTAGGCCTGCGCGTCTGCCGGATCATGCAGCGTCAGAAAGCGGCTCATTCGGGTAAACGGCCTCAGCGCCCGAACTTAGAGGGATCGGGTGTTTCCTTTTCACCGAAGGCGCGGCGCAATTCTTTCGACTCCTCGCTGTCCAAATAGGAGCGCAGCAACAGGTCGTGCGAGACCCGCGAGAGCCCTTCCACGCCCCGGTGCCGTGCGCCGAAAGCCGCCTTGATCGCGGCCAGCGCGAATGGCCCGCGCTCGGCGATTTCGAGTGCCCATTCACGGGTCGTATCCCGCAACGCGTCGTCCGGAACGATACGGTTGATCAGCCCCATTTCCAGCGCCTCTTGGGACGAGTACCGCTTGTTCCACATCCACATCTCTTTGGCTTTCTTCTTACCGACGACGTCTTCGAGGTACCAGGTGCCGAAACCGGCATCGAAACTGCCCATCATCGGGCCAACCTGTCGGAAGATCGCGCTCTCCTTGGCGATCGTCAGGTCGCACACCACATGCAGGACATTGCCGCCGCCGACCGCGTATCCATTGACCGAAGCGATCACGGGTTTCTGCAGCCGATCGATACCCTCGTACATGTCCATCGCCGGGAGAACACCGGGATAGAGCGTGGTGTCCTGCAGTTCCTCCTTGCGCCCACCGATACAGAAGAACCGATCACCGGCCCCCGTCAGCACGATGACCCGTGTCCGCGTCTCGCGCCGGATCTGCTGCAGGCAATCGGCTACTTCCTCGCACATCGTCGGAGTGAACATGTTGCCGTCGTCGGGCCGGTTGAGGGTGATCGTCCCAACCGGGCCGTCCTCTTCGTAGATGATCGTCTCGAAACTCGCCACCGGCGCCTCCCCTTACAGAATTCCGTCTTCGCGCAAGGCCGCAATTTCGGCTTCGCTCAATCCCGCCACCTCGCGCAGCACGGCTTCGTTATCCGCCCCGAGGCCCGGCGGCAGGCTTCGGGGCACATTGTAACGTTCATCCACGTGGGTGCCCGAATTGACTTGCGGTACCGGTGGCCTCCCATCCCGCTCAATCTGATAAAACAAGCCCCGGTCGATCAGCGCCGGGTCACCCACCACCTCATCCAGGCGGTTGATCGGACCTGCGGGCACCTTGTGCTCGACGAACAGATCCAGCCAGTAACTGCGCGGTTCAACGATCAAGATATTTTGGATGTCGTTGACGAGTTCCATCCGGTGCTCCCGGCGGTCGGCATTGGTCGTATAGCGCGGATCGTCGGCCAAGCCGGGCCGGCCCACGGCAATACAGAACCGTTGCCACAGTGCATCGTTCCCGATCGCAAGCGTCACGGGGGCATCCGCCGCGTGAAAGGTCTGATAGATGGCGAGGACGCTGTCCTTGGCCCCGCTACGGCCAGGGACCTCACCCGATCCCATGTAGGACACGATCCGCGAGGTCAGGAACCGCGTCATGCTCTCCGTCAACGCGACGTCGATCTTGCGCCCCTTCCCGGTCCGCTGCCGGTCGTAGAGCGCGGCAACTGTCGCAAAGGCCATGTCCATTCCAGCCAGCATGTCTGCCGCAGGCGTTCCCACTTTCTGCGGATCGTTCTCCGCTTCACCCGTGAGGTCCATGATCCCACTATGACCTTCCGCGATCAGGTCGTAGCAAACCAAGTCCTTGCGCTCCCCACTCAGGCCGAAACCTGTGAGTGCCACAAAAATCAAGTCAGGTTTCTGCTTCGACAAGGAGGCGTAGTCCGACTTCAGCTTAGCCTGGACGCGTGGCACCTGGTTGGTCACAACGACGTCCGCCTCGCGCAACAATGCAAGCAGGACGGCGTAGCCGCGCGCTCTACTGTAATCCAGTGTGATGCTCTGCTTGTTGCGGTTCACCGAGAGGAACCACAGCGATTCATCCTCCAAGAACGGTGGACCCCAGTGCCGCGTGTCATCGCCGGTTCCGGGGCGCTCAACCTTGATCACCCGAGCACCCCAATCGGCGAGTTGCATGGTCCCGTAAGGCCCCGCGATCGACGTTGTGAGGTCGAGCACCGTGACGTCAGACAACAGATCGAACCCCTGTCCACATGGGAGCGCGGGGAGTTCGGGGATAACACCTTGCGGACGATCGTCCATTCCTTCTCCTCGTCAGCCGGTGCGGGAACGCTCACGCCCGCAGTGCATAGAGCAATTCGTATCTTGGCAGAAATTCGTCGTTGGTGGCGCCTTGCTCAAACAGGGAAGTGATTTTCAGCTTCCGTTCCAGAACACCGACCGACTCGCCTTCGACGCCCTTCACGAACGCGCACCAATTGGGGACGTGCTCCTTCTGGTACCATTCGGCGCACTCGGCCCGGTGTTTTGAGTCGACGTTGTTGAGGACCGCAAGAATTCCCGTTTCACTGAACAAGCCTTTATCTCCCTTCACCGCAGTTTATCATCGCCGTCAGCGGGACACGGTCAGTCAGCATTCTCAAAGGAGTTTCATCGATGATCATCGATTTTCGCCTAAGACCGCCCATCAAGGAATACGCGGCGACTCAGATGTTCGCGCTCGACGTCATCGAGGTCCACGCGAAGCTGTTCGGTACCGTTCCCCCTGAAGGGCCACCATCCGCACGCGAACGTTCCGTTGAAGGGCTCATTCAGGAAATGGACGAGGCAGGAGTCACGATTGGTATCTCCTGCGGCCGGCACCGACCTGGAACCGAGATCCCAAATAGCGTGTTAAAGCGGCTAGCCGACGACTACCCCGGCCGATTTGTGCCTCTCGCATCGGTCGACGTACTCGATGCCGGGCGGGCAGAGGAGATGATTGCCGAAGGCGTCGGTGAGTATGGATTCCCCGGTATCCATCTTGACCTCGGCGCACTTGGCATGGCGCCGGACGACCCCCGCATGGGACCGATTTACGAGCAGTGCGGCGGGTTGGGCGCAGTCGTGGCCATCAATACCAGCGCCTTCGGTGCCCACGAGCAGGCGCTCAGCAATCCCGAGGCCCTAGACCGGGCTGCACGCGATTTTCCGCAGGTCAATTTTGTCAGCAGCCACGGCTCTTATCCTTACGTGCTGCAAATCATCGGCGTCGCCGCCAAACGCCCCAACGTCTACATCTCTCCGGACGTCTACATGAGCAATATGCCCGGCGGCGAGATGTACGTGCAGGCGACAAATACATTCCTCCAGGACAAGATCCTGTTCGGCAGCGCCTACCCCTATTCTTCGGTGGGAGACATCGTGGCGCGATACAAGAGACTCCCACTATCGGCGGACGTGCTGGAGAAAGTCTTCTGGCGCAATGCCCATCGGCTCTTGAAATTGGGAGACTAGAGTGAACGAGGCAAAAGAAGGAGCGGACGCATGAACATCCGGGGCGAACAGGTTCTGATCACGGGCGGCTGCGGTGGTATCGGACTTGCCATTGCCCAGCGATTCCTGGAGCACGAAAAGAAGGTCATTCTCTGTGACATAGATACTAGTGCGGGCGAGAAATTGGCGGCGGACAACCCCAGCGTCTCCACAATCCAGTGCGACCTCTCCGATACCTCTCAAATCGAGGCGAAACTGCGCGATCTTCTCCAGTCCGAGACGGCGCCCGAAATCCTCTGCAACAACGTCGGAATTTCACCAAGACTCGACGAAGAGGGAAATCGCCTCAACACCGGAACCATCTCGCTCGCGCTGTGGGACAAGATCATTGCCACGAATCTCACCTCTTACTTCTACTGCTCACAACTCGCCATTTCGCGCATGATGGACCGGGGCTATGGGAGGATCATCAACACGGCCTCGATCGCAGCCCGAACGGGAAGCTTTTCTTCGCAATGTCCCTACACGGCATCGAAGGCCGGCGTCCTCGGTCTGACCAAGGCGCTGGGCCGGGAACTCGCGCCCCACGGCATCACCGTCAACGCGGTCAATCCGTCACGTGTGCCGACCGCGATCACCCACGAACCCAACTGGGACCAGCTTAACGAGCAATACGTCAAGAACATGCCGATAGGACGCATGGCCAATCCCGACGACATCGCCAAGACATTCATCTTCCTTGCCTCAGATCATGCCGACTTCATGACCGGTACAGCCCTGGAGGTGAACGGCGGCCTTTACGTCGGTCCGTAGCGGCTCTATGCGGCGACCATCGGGGCCGCGGCCATCGGGCTCGCCGCGAGCATTTCGTCGACCTCCTTGCCGGCAAACATGCAGCGCAATAGGAGCTCATCATCGTCAGCCCGGGGGAATCTCTTCCGCATGCCCGGAAGGGTTTCGGGCAGCGTGCGCGGCTTCAGCGGAATATCGGGGGAACCGTTCTCCACGATGCGGTCGAGGACCTGTCCATCCACCGGTGCGAGCAGCTTCCCAAAATGCCCCAGCGCGTAGAGCTTGACCTCGTCTGCCACGACTTCGTACCGCTCTTCCTTGACGACATTCATCATCGCCTGAACCGCGACGATCTGGGAGAACGGCGTCACCATGATCGGCCAGGCGAGCTCCGCGCGCACGCGTGCGATTTCCTCTAGAATCTCGTCAAAACGGTCAAGAAGGCCCGCTTGCTCCAACTGAAAGCGCCAGTTTTCGAGCATGCCGCCCGGCATCTGGTGCTGGTAGTGAAACGCTTCGTATTCCTGGGGCTTGCCGACCGGTTTTCCCTCGCGCTCAGCCAGTTCTGCAAGGTATGTGCTGATTGAGTCGATAGCATCGCGGTCGATCCGCGTGTGCACGCCCATCGTATCCAGGTTCCCGATGGTATTCTGGATTGATGGTTGTGCCGGGCCGCTAGCCAGCGGCGCGATCGCCGTGTGCAACTGATCAACGCCGAGCTTCACGGCCTCCCTCAGAGCTGGGATCAAAGTTCGAACTCTGTCTGGAGTCAGGAGAGCTCCTGAGTCCTTGATCATGATCGCATCGACGTCAGCACGCTCGACAAGCGCTCGGGCCGTGTGCGCGTAGACCTCGTCCGTGTGGACCGGGCTCTCGCAGAAGACCAACGCCCCGAATGCATAGGCACCCAGCTCTTTTGCCCGTTTCAAGCTCAGAATCATGTTGTCGACGTCAAACAGGGTATCCAAGGTTCCCACGGCTCGAAATCCGTTGGCGACAAGCCGTTCGACCCACAACTCGACCACGTCGTCAGACACGAGGTTGAACCCAACCAGGCTCTTGCTGCGCGTATAGCCGCGCAACGGCGTGTTGATGAACTTCTGCCGCATCAGTCGGGGCCCACTCCCATGGATTCTCTCGGAGGTAGCGAACACAAACGTCGATGGTCACGGGCGCCATGAAGTCGATCATGTCGAAACCCGCGCCATCCATTCGATCTGCGATCGGCAACATCATCGGCGTCGTCATGCGGGTCGCCCACAGGCACTGCTGGGCATCCCGCAGAGTCGTATCGATGATGCCGACGGGGGGACGGTGGAACAGTCCGCTGTTGATCTTCGTCTTCAGGGTTGAAACCGGGTCAGCCATGGTCGTCAAAGGACTCAATCCTCCGCCTCCGCGGGCCTCCACTAAGGTGTCACCGCCTCGATCACCTCACTCAAGTTTGATACCTGTTCGAGGTCCCGCAACAACGCCGCAGAACCGTCGATCCGTTCCTTGGAAAGCAACGGCTCCAGGCAATTTTCATATTTCTCGATTACGTCATCGAAGGGGAGCAGATCGGGCGGCTGGCCCTTTGATGACTCCGGGTGCCGCGTCAACACGGTCCCATCGGACAAGATGAATTCCATGTTCGGCGCCCAGCCAATCGGCGACCAGCTCCAGTCGTCGCGCACGCAGATCTCAACCCTCTTGCGGAATTCCCGGAAGCTCGGCTCTTCGATTCGTTCCCGGCTGAAACTGGAGGGCAGGACCCGTTCGTCGAGCAGCGCAGCAGCCATTGCCTGAGGTAAGCTGAATTGTGCCTCCATTTCGTCCCGCGGCTCGGGATGCTGCACGACGGTTGGGAAGAAGGGATTGACCTCTACCCGAATCTTCCGAACGTCATCTGCCCGGAGATTCAACTCGTCTCGGACCGAAACCGCGGCTTCGATCATGCGCTGCAGATGGTAGCAGCAGGGATACTGCTTGATGCCCGCCTTGAGCAAGCGGAAGGGCCTGCCCCAATTCTCGATGATCGACTCCGCGTCCTCGATATCGCCGCCCGTCACGACGTGCAGCCAGCCCCGAGGGGCTTCGAGCACATCGGCCTGGCCAGTAAACCCCTCCTCCGCCAGCCGAGCCGCGGTGATGCCATTGCGGGCGGCGAATCCCATCTCGATGATGTGGGCCATGGTGCCGGTTTGATAGCCGATGCCACTCGCCTGGGAGGCCGCGAGACTGAGCGCCATGGTGGTTTCCTCGGCATCCAGACTCAAAAGTTTGGCGCATGCGGCTGCGCAGCCAATAGCCCCCGCACCGGGAAGCAGCATGTAACTGAGCAGACGCGCTTTGCGTGCCGCCAAACCCACCCGCGCCTGGACCTCGTAGCCTGCGACAAACGCCTCGATGGCCCGCGAACCCGGCACATTCAGGTACTCGCCCATCGCGAACACCACAGGGAAGATGGTGTAGCTCGAAACAGCTTCCGGGAAGCTGTCGTCCTCGTATTCCGTGGCGTGAGCGAACGTGCCCGTGGCCATGGCCGCCATCTCGGCTGTCGTCTTATGCCAGATACCGAGAACCGTCGCCTCAGGGGCACCTTGCTTCCGCGAGATGTAGCGCAATAGGGCCTGCGCGCTAGGGTAGAATACGCCCGCAATCATCGCCCCGAAGGCGCTGAGCGCGAGCGACTTGCTGTAATCCACGACATCCGCCGGCAGGTCGGATAGATCGAGCTTATAGACGCGCTCGGCAAGCTCTCGTGTTATTTCCATGCCTTACCTCGCAGGTTTGTTCCCTTCGATCTCAATCAAAGACCCAACAAATCCGCGGCGTTGTCGTAGAGGATTCTGTCGACCAACGCCGGTTCCCAGCCCATGGTCATAAAATCGCGTACGGCATCCGCGTGCGCGCGCGTTGGATATGCGGACCCGAACAGAGTTCGCGCGCCGAGACAGAGGTTGGCGGCGTCAACGTAGGTCTGACGGCAAGGCATATTCCGCGTCGACGCGTACAGGTCGGGCGAAACGTAGATGTTGTCGCAGATCATCGCGATCACGACCATTTCTTCGGCGTAAGGCCAGGCCGCGTGAGAAACGACGATCTTGAGGTCCGGGTAACGCATAGCGACACGTTGGATGGAGACCGGACTCGACCACGTGATATGGTGCCCCGCCAGCGCGCTGAGAAGGCCACTGAGGGAGATCGAGACCGGCAGTCCCAAGCTGATGCAGGTCTCGTAAATGGGGATCAGGCTGTCGTCGTCCGAATCTCGTGGCACTTTGGCAGAGCCGGGCTCGATCGAAATACCCTTGATGCCATCGTGTCCTGCCAGATCTCTCACCTCGGCGAGCGATGTGTCGATCTGCTCCAGATCGACGCCGAGAAAACCGACGAAGCGGTCTGGCCACGATTCGACAACCTCAACGATGGCCGTGTTGCTGACGCCCCCCAGATCACCGCCCGATGCTGGGCGTCCCATGGCGACGCCCAGCGAGATACCGGCTTCGTCCATCTCGTCGAACAGGAGGTCGACCGACTCCAGCCATGTCGATCTTGCGCCCGGCACTCTCGTTTTTCTCGGCCACCACATTGCAGTCCGGAACGTAGGTCCGTCCGTCCACGCTGGGACAGGCGGGCGCAATCGCATATCGATGATCCCTTTCGGCATTGGTCGAATTCGTCATGTTGTCAAAGACCTGTGCAGTCTGGCACGCGTCCGACTGACACACATTGATCGATGTCATTTGCCACGGTCCGCGTATTGCCTCTCACAGCAAGCCGAGGGAGCGGCCGAAAAAGGATGCCGGTCAGCCGTTGTAGAATGGGCGGCCGGAATTTCGGAACCACAGTCGGACGAGGTGTCGCCGCCGATCAGAGTCGGGCCAATCTTTGAAAGCTGTTCGTCGGTGGCCGAGCCGGCGGTTGTTCAAAATCTGAATCTGACCGGGCTCAAACTGGAAATCGCGGCACATGCCCGGTGCGTCGAGGGTCGTGGCCACGACCTCAACCGCCTCCCGTCCGAGGTCGTCGATCGCCTCCCCCGCGACCTCGTGACCACCCAATATCAAGCGAGTCGAAAAGCGGGTCGAAATCGAATCCCCGTCGCGTCGAAAGACAGGCCAGTGATTTACTGGATTGGGATCGCCTGGCGCATGCTCCAACTGCCGATCAAACCAAAACGGCTGATATAGACGCTCCAGCAAATCGGGGCGGTTCTCTGCCAGACGGTTGCGTACCGTCTGAAAACTCGCGACACCGCTCAAGCCACCTTCCATCGCCGGCCGGATGCACAACAGTGCCACATAATCCGGCGGTAGATTGAAGCTGTTGTCCGTATGAAATGTTTGTCCCGCATTGGTGGTGGAAGAGCGCACGCCGTTCCCCGGCGTCATTTCCCGGCCGGTATCGCGCACGTCGTAAACCATCGTGCCGTCCCACTTTTGGGCGACGGCATTGCCGATCATGTTGCCGAGCAGCCAATAGAGCTGGGTGGCCGCCTCTGGTCCAAGCTCTTCCACGGGCAGGCGGTCGATGATAGCGAAGCCAACGCCCTCGTCGAGGGTGTGACGCACTGAATTCATCATGTCGCGGCAGGCGGGCAAATCGAAATCGACAGGTTTCAGGGCGACGGTCGGCAACGGGTTGGCCTTGAGAATGTGAGCGATCCTCGTCAATTCTTCGAGACAGGATTCGGTCACAGGAACGACTCCAGCGTCCGCCGGCAGCGAGTCGTCCGTCCACGCCAGCGGGCCGGAAACTTCAACCTGCAACATAGGAGGAGACTCCTTGTTCTCTACGCCGCTTATTTGGATGTCTTGAACCATCACCTGATTTCTCGGACAAAGCCGCGAGCTCCATTATAGCGCCGTTACGTCCTCACCCAATGAAACAGATTGGAACTCAATAAGGTACCCGTCAGTCCCTTTTTGACGCGTCGCGTCTGAGAGGTCGCGGAACGCCACCACTTTTGGTGCCTAGGCAGCATCTCCGTCGGTCAATCGATTGTAGAACGCGGCGACAACCCAGACGAGAAGGCCCGCCAAGACGCTCCACAGGATCAACCCCACGAAGAAGCCTTCCCAGTGCATGGTCCAGCCCAATCCACCGAGATCAGCGTGCAGCATATTGCCGCTCATTCGCATCATCGGTCCTGGAACCAACGTTACCCGCGCGCTGCATATGACCCAGGCGGCAGCAAATACCGTGGCAGTGGAAAGACCAAGTTTGCCTGCATCAAGTTTCATCATGACCTCCTTTGGCCGTTAGCCAGGCCGCGAGGCAAAATGGATAGTTTCGAGAAGATTTTTCGCGCAACAATCACTATTGCGGCATTGATCTCAGATAAGAGTCCGACCTTAATTTGCTCAAGAGCGCCGTGTCCGCACAGATCTAAAATTTGCCGGGTTCAGCCACGAATGGCGGGACGAGGTGGTGATTGCTGAGCGCCCGAAAGCAAAAGTCAGAATAGACAACTTCGTTTGTGGGTCAGTGCCCCGCATGGACCACATTTGACAAACCTCGGGAAATTGACTTCGAGTCATGTCCGCAGTCCCATCCGGAGCCGAAATGCCATGTCTCATGCGAATGCCCTGAAGGAACTCAAGAAGCGTCGCAAGAAGGCGCTCGAAATGGGCGGTGCCGAGAAGCTTACCAAGCGTAAGGAACAAGGCGTCCTGAACGCGCGCGAGCGGATCGACTATATCGCTGACCCCGACAGCTTTTCCGAATCCGGCCTGCTCGCGCGTTCCAGCCGCCCCGAGGTCAAGGAGCGAACACCAGCCGATGGAAAGGTAACCGGCTTCTGCCGCATCGACGGTCGTCCAGCGGCGATCGCCTCCAACGACTTCACCGTGCTGGGGGCCTCCAGCGCGATCATGAACCAAAAGAAATTCCGGCACATCAAGGACGTCGCGACCAAGCGCGGCATGCCGCTCGTCTTCATCGGCGAATCTTCGGGTGCCCGGATGCCCGACCGGATGGGCGCTTCAGGCCGGGCCATCATCGGACAGGACCCCTACGAATACCGTCGTCTACGTGAGACGCCCTGGGCCGCCGCACAGCTTGGAGATTGCTACGGTTCGTCGACCTGGTACGCCTGCATGTCCGACTTCGTCGTCATGCGCAAAGGTGCGACGATGGCAGTGGCCAGCTCGCGCGTCACCTCGCTCGCCATCAATCAGCCGATCGATAAGGAAGAACTCGGTGGCTGGAAGCTTCTGACCGGGACCAGCGGACTTGTTGACCTCGCGACCGACACCGATGAAGAAGCGCTGGATGCGGTCAAGACATTCCTGTCCTACCTACCGAGCCACCACAACGAGCCACCGCCCATTCACCCCGTGCCGGACGGCTCTGGCGACAAGGTCGCGGACATCCTCGACCTCATGCCCGAGGAGCGCACCCGCGTATACGACATGCGCAAGATCGTCGGCGTGCTCGCCGACACGGACAGCGTGTTCGAGGTCAAGCCCCGTTACGGCCGGGCCGCGATGACGGCGCTCGTCCGCTTCAACGGCCAGTCGGTCGGCGTGATCGCCAACAACCCGTTGTTCAAGGGTGGCTCCCTCGACGCCGACGCGTGCAACAAGGCGACCGCCTTCATGGTGCTGTGCGACAGCTTCAACATCCCGCTCGTCATGCTGGTCGACGTGCCCGGCTTCCTGGTAGGCATCGACGGCGAGCGCAAGGGCGCGCCGGGCCGCATCATCAACTGGATGAACGCACTCTCGCTGATGACGGTGCCCAAGATCAGCGTCATCGTGCGCAAGAGCTACGGCCAGGCATACCTGAACATGGGCGGTGGCCGGAATTCAGACGAGGTGGCCGTGTGGCCAACCGCCGACCTCGGATTCATGGATCCGGAACTCGGCGTCAATGTCGTCTTCGGGATCAGCCGTGACGATGACCCCGAGGAATTCGAAAAGCGGGTCGAGGAACTCGGCCGTGACTCCGCTGCCTGGGATCTCGCCGAACTCTACGAGACCCAGGACGTCATCGACCCGCGTGAGACGCGTGATTGGCTCATCACCATGCTGGACATCCACCGCCAGCGCCTGACCGGGGGGATCGGCGAACACCTGCTGCGCGCCTGGCCAACGAGTCTGGTGTAAGGAACTCTTCCCCCCCACTCAACCCGACCTTCCTCCTGCCAGGGGCAAGGAGATCGGGATGGCACCGCTAGAATTCTCTCCCCCTAGCAGGGGGAAAGACAGAGAGGGGGTGGACGGTGGTTAATCTATATCGGACACCCTAAAACGGCTTGTCGCCGGTGATCGTGGTGCGCTGCATGTGTCGACGGTCGTTGTCGCGATCATAGTCCTGCACGGCGTAATGCATGAGACTGCGGTTATCCCAGAATACGATGTCATGGGCCCGCCATTTGTGGCGGTGTATGAAGCGCGGGTTGATGGAGTTCTCGTAGATGAATTCCAGGATGGGCCGGCTCTCGGCCTCCGTCATGCCCACGAAATTGAGCGCGAACGCCGGACTAACATAGAGCGCCTTCTCGCCCGTCTCCGGATGGGTCCGCACCGCCGGATGCGTAACCGGCGTCGTCTTCTTCAATTCCTCGTCAGAAAATGGACGCGCGTATCCCCCGCTGGAGGAGAGATACCGCGCCTTGGCAAAGTGATTAACCACCTGCAGGCCGTCGAGGAGCTTCTTCATGCCGTCGGATAGCGCCTCGTAGGCAGCGATCTGGTTCGCAAACATCGTATCGCCGCCGACCTCGGGAACTTCGATCGCATGCATGATCGAGCCCAGCGATGGCTTGGCGAGGTATTGGAGGTCCGAGTGCCAGTACTCCCCGACCCCTGCCCGGCCGATGGTCTTACCCCGCTTCTTGATATTCGACAGGCCGGAAATTTCGGGAATACCCGGCAATAGGTATTCAGCCAGCACATGGTGTTCGAGCTTGCCGAAACGTCGGCTGAAAGCCACGTGCTGCTCCGGCGTGATGTCCTGATTCCGGAACAGCAACAGGGTGTGTTTGGTCAGCGCGTCGCGAAGTGCGGCGATCGTTTCAGCGGACTGTTTCTCGCGCAGATCGATGCCACGGATTTCCACGCCCAACACGTGCGATGCCGGATGTATGTCGAGCTTGGCCTTGCGCACAGACGCCTTCGGGCTCTTGCCATTGGGACCAGCCTTGGCCCGTGAAGCTTTGCGGCGGGGTTCGGTCGCTTCGGCTAAGGACATCGCGGTACTCGTTTCATGGTCAATGGGCAAGGGTCTGATCAATTCGCCATCAGTATAGGCCGGTGTCATGCCTTTATGCATTGCAACCAAGTGTCACACTTGCGGTGTTGGTCTCCCTGCTATGCTCGACGGGGCGAAGCCAAGCGGAGGCGCATCAATGGACACTAAATCCTGGCAGGTCGGAGATGTCTCGATCACCTGCATCATCGAACAGAAGATGGAACGACAGCCTGAGTTCGGCTACCGCAACCTCAGCACCCAACAGATCCTCGAGCAGGCTTGGCTGAAGCCAAACTTCGCCACGCCGGACGGCAAGCTGATCAGTTGCATCCAGGCCTTCGTCATCGAGTCTCAGAACAAGCGCATTATCGTCGACACCTGTGTCGGCAACGACAAGCCGCGCCGCGGCAACCCGGCTTGGAATATGCTGCAGAGTTCTTTCCTTGAAGACCTCACGGCGGCCGGTTTTGAGCGCGAAAGCATTGACGTCGTGCTGTGCACGCACCTGCATATCGATCACGTCGGCTGGAATACCATGCTGGTTGACGGCCGCTGGATGCCCACTTTCCCCAATGCGCAGTACCTGTTTGGCCGCACCGAATGGGAACACTGGAGCCAGGAAACCGCGGACGCTATCGCCGGCGACGTAAAATGGATATCGCTGAAACCGTCCTGGACACTCCGGCGGTCAACCAGGATTCAATCCGCCCGATTATCGAAGCCAACCTGCACGAATTGGTGGAGATGGATCATCAGATCACTGAGGACGTTCGACTGGAACCGACGCCCGGGCACACGCCGGGCCATGTCAGCGTGACGATCGCCTCGGGCGGCGACCGCGCCGTTATCACCGGCGACCTGATGCATCATCCGATCCAGTGCGCCCTGCCGGACGTATCCAGCAATTTCGACCATGATGTCACCCGCGCCCGCGACACCCGCCGAGACTTCCTCAAGCGCTATGCTGATGGCGAGATCCTGGTGCTGGGCACGCATTTCGCCACGCCGACCGTATCGTCAGTCACGGCAACAGCTGGCAGTTTCAGGTCGGCTAGGCCACGCCCAGTCAACCGCCCAATTCAACTTCAGTAAATTTCAGGCTCGGCGTGCGCTCGGTCCCGGCGAGGATGTCGAAATCACAGCCCTCGTTGGCTTGGGTCACGTGGTCCGCAAATAGTGTGCCGTAGCCACGTTCAAATTTCTTGGGCGGCCGCGACCACGAGGCCCGGCGGCGATCGAGTTCAGCGTCGTCGACCTGCAGCACCAACTTCCGTCCGGGAATATCGAGTTCGATCATGTCGCCGTCCTGTACCAGGGCCAGTGGACCGCCGACAAAACTCTCGGGCGTAACATGCAGCACACAAGTGCCGTAAGAAGTCCCGCTCATGCGCGCATCGGAAACACGGACCATGTCGCGGACACCTTCTTTCAGAAGCTTCCTGGGGATGGGTAACATGCCCCATTCGGGCATGCCGGGACCGCCTTGCGGACCCGCGTTCTTCAGCACCAGAACCGAGTCCTTCGTGACAGACAGGTCGTCATCGTCAATACGCGCCGCCATGTCGGCCCGGTCGTGGAACACTATGGCGGGGCCCGTGTGTACGTGGAGAGTAGGATCTGCCGCGGTCTGCTTTATGACGGCGCCGTCCGGCGCCAGATTTCCGCGCAGCACGGCCAGACCGCCTTCCTCAGACAACGGGTTTGCGCGCCGGTGGGTGACGTCCTCGTTGTAGATATCCGCGCCCTCCAGGTTCTGCCCCAGCGTTTGTCCGTTCACCGTGACGCAGTCGAGATGCAGCAGGTCTTTCAATTCCCCGAGCAGTCCGCGCAGGCCGCCCGCGTAATAGAAATCCTCCATCAGGAATTCGCCTGACGGACGAATGTTCGCGAGCCATGGCGTTCTGCGTGAAATCTCGTCGAACCGTTCCAGGTCGAGCATGACGCCCAGGCGACCAGCCATGGCAACGAGGTGGATAATGGCGTTGGTAGACCCACCCAGCGCCATGACTGCCGTGATGGCGTTCTCGAAAGAATGTTCGGTGACGATGTCGGACAGCTTCATGTCTTCCCACACCAATTCGACAATCCGCCGGCCGGCGGCGGTCGCCATACGGGCATGGTTGGAATCCACCGCAGGGATCGAGCTGGCGCCCGACATCGTGACGCCCAAAGCCTCGGCCGCCGACATCATGGTCGCCGCAGTGCCCATGGTCATACATGTGCCGGGCGCACGGGCGATTCCGTCCTCGACCTCCTCCCAGTCCTGTTCGGTGATCGTGCCCGCCTTCAATTCGTCCCAGTACTTCCACTGATCGCTGCCTGATCCGAGGGTATTGCCGCGCCAGTTGCCCCGCAGCATCGGCCCCGCCGGCATGAAGATCGTGGGGACGTTCATGCTTGCCGCGCCCATGAAAAGCCCAGGCGTCGTCTTGTCGCAGCCGCCCATGAGAATGGTTCCATCAGCGGGATAGGAGCGCAACAGCTCTTCCGCCTCCATCGCGAGGAGGTTGCGGTAGAGCATCGTCGTCGGTTTTTGAAATGGTTCAGAAAGTGAAATCGCGGGCATTTCGATGGGAAAGCCCCCGGCTTGCCAAACACCGCGCTTCACCTCCTCTGCCCGGTCGCGAAAATGGGTATGGCACGGATTTATCTCGGACCAGGTATTGAGGATCGCGATGACCGGCTTGCCCGCGAAATCCTCTCTGCCATAGCCCATCTGCTTGGCGCGCGAGCGGTGGCCAAATGCCTTGAGGTCGTCGACCCCATACCAGCGATGGCTGCGAAGCTCTTCAGGTTTTCTACGCGGCATGGCTCATGTCCCTATCTGGTGGGAGTACCGACTCGTGATCGGCAAGGGCGGTTGAAGGAAAGCGGTTTGGATTACCGAGCATAACCCGAAACCTGGGCTAATTCGGTCAGACAATAAGTGCGGCGGCACCAATTATCAGAAGCAAGGCCAATGCGGCACGCCGATAGACTTCCTCTCCTGAACTTCCGAACAGCCAGGCACCCAACAATATACCAGCGCCATTCGGCACAATGAGAATGAGCGCCAGAGTGAGCGTTTCCAAGTCGACCGCTCCAGCGAGGACGAGTGTGAGGAACCCGATGGCCGACGTGGCCGTCGCGATAACCAAGATACCCGCGCGTTTAACGGCTGAATCGCCTTCCGCGGACAACATGTAAGCCGTGACGATCGCGCCACCCGTGTTCGAACTGCCGCCGATCACGCCGACGGCAACCCCCAAACTGGGTGTGCGCCGGCCACGCCAACGATATCCCCGCAACATCAACAAGCCGGACAGGATTATGAGACCGCCGATTGCCTTTCTCATGATGAGCGGATCGGCGACCATCAGCAGATACGCTCCCAGAGGTACCGCGACGAGCAACGGCGCGAGCACAGGGAGGACTTCGGAGCGCTCCATGCGGTGCATGGCGCCGGGAATCAGAGGCAGTGAGGCCACGACGGACGCAGAACTACTGATCGCGACAGCTTCCACCGGTCCAAAGACGAACGCCAAGACGGGAACAAGAACGAACCCGACCCCGAATCCAGCAAACCCATGGATGATGCCCGCCCCCAACGCGGCAGCAAGGGCGATGAAGAACGACGTGTCGAAGATTTCGGGAAGCAACACGCCTCAAGTCGCGTACGGCGCGAGTTGACCCGGTTTTAGCTCTTATTCCGCTGCCACCGAGACATCTGCCCCGTCCCAGAAACTATCCAGATTCGCGGGATGATCGACGATTCGGTTTTTGCCACAACGGTCCACGCCGCGCATGAGAAACAGTTTCCGGTGGCCGAGGTTCAGCACGCCCAGATCACGCACGAGCTTGTCGTTGAGATCGTAATTGAAATGCGAGGTGGTGGGCATGAAACGGAACGTAATTCCGCGCCGCGAATTAGCCGACAAATTGGGCCGAGAGCCATGTACCATATAGACATCGTGGATCGAGATTTGCCCCCGTTCCAGAACGACATCTTGGCCATTAGTTTCCGCCTCTGTCTCGTCCGCGAGCTTGCGGAACAACGTGTAATCGCCCTCTTCCGTTATGTGCGGCATCAGGGTTTGATCCTTGTGGGATCCCGGCACCACGCGCAGGCAGCCGTTTTCCGGCGTGGCGTCATCAACGGCAATCCATGCGGTACACGTCGCCAACGGCCGAATCGGCCAGTATTCCCCGTCCTGATGCCACGGCGTTTCCTTTCCGTCACCCGCAGGCTTACCGAACAGCGCCGATCCCCAGTTGAGGAAATCCGGTCCGATCAGTTGCTCGACGCAGTCCAGCACTTCCGGAATGCTGCCAGCCGCCAGCCACCGCTCGTCGATTTCGGGCAGTCCAGGCACATAGTCCGCTGAAAGATCGGGATGGTCGTGAATCAGTTCGTCCGTCCGCCGCTCAATGCAGGAAATCATCTCCTCGGGGATACGATAGGGCAAGACAATCTGGCCCTCTTCCTGATATCGCTGAATGTCAGCTTTCGAAAGCATTGGCGGTCTCCGATCGGATTCTAATGATCGTTTGTGATCGAGATATTCTACGCGAAACGCTTATCACAAAACAGCGCCGCACAACTGAAATAGCGATCGAATATAGACGAACAGATATAAGAATCGGGCAAAATTGAAGTGAAATTCTACCCATCCGTGCATTGACGTGCCAATTCGGTAACGCCGATAATAGAAAATTAGTGGTTAGGGCGGTTTGATACGGTCAATTGACTCTCAATCTGCCCACGTACTGATGAAGATCAGCCTTTTTCCACACTGAGGCTGGATCGAGACGCGTTGATGGTGGAGAACTTTCATGGCGGCACCTGAACTCAAAGGTCTGACGGGCCAGCAGAAGGCCGGAATTCTGATGATGGCCATCGGTGAGGACCGGGCGGCCAAGCTGTTCGGCATGATGGACGAGGAGGAGCTCAAAGAGCTCTCCCAGGCAATGGCCAACCTGGGCACAGTGAATTCAAAAACAATCGAAGCACTCTTCGTAGAGTTCGCTGCGGCGGTATCCGGAACGGGTTCGTTGGTTGGCACTTACGCCAGCACCGAGAGATTGCTCCTCAAGACCCTTTCGGCGGACAAGGTCGCCGAAATGATGGAAGATATTCGCGGTCCGGCGGGCCGTACCATGTGGGATAAACTGAACAACGTGGGCGAAGGCGTTCTCCCCAATTACTTCAAGAACGAGTATCCCCAGACCGTCGCCGTCATCATGAGCAAACTGAGCTCGGAACACGCCTCGCGGGTGCTCGCAGCACTGCCCGAAGATTTTTCCGGCGAGGTCATGACGCGCATGCTCAGCATGGGCAACGTTCAAAAAGAAGTCCTGAACGCCATCGAGCACACGCTGCGTGAAGAGTTCATGGCGACCCTCGCCAATACCCGCCAACGCGACCAGCACGAGATGATGGCCGACGTCTTCAACAGCTTCGACCGTGGAACCGAACAGCGTTTCATGGGCATGCTGGAAGAACGCAATCGCGATTCCGCCGATAGGGTGAAATCCCTGATGTTCACCTTCGAGGATCTGGCGAAGCTGGATCCGCAAGGTGTGCAGACGTTGTTGCGCCACGTCGAGAAGACGCAACTCGCCGTCAGCCTCAAGGGTGCCTCGGAGTCCATCCGCGACCTGTTCTTCAGCAACATGTCCGAACGCCAGGGCAAGATCCTGCGCGAGGACATGGATAACATGGGTCCGGTCAGACTCAAGGATGTCGACGAAGCGCAGAGCGAGGTTGTCTCCAAGTGCAAGGACCTCGCGGACGCGGGCGAAGTCCTCATCGTAGACGGCAGCAGTGAAGACGAACTCGTCTATTAGTTGAAAATCCGTGGACTGCTAGTTCCGCGTACCCCCTATTCCACCAATCCCAATAGGCGGCGCGCGTTTCCTTCCAGGTACTTGGTCTTAATCTCGTCACTGACAAAGCCGAGGTTATCGACGATTTCCATCACTTCGGTCAGCGGCCCGCAGTTGGGATAGACGCTGCCGTACATGATCTGGTCGGACAATTGCCGGTTGGCCGCCTTGATGTAATCTTCCGAGCCAGCGAATTCGTAGTGAATGTACTGACCGGGAACCAGATAGACATTGGGCCGTTTGTAAGCGAGACCAACCGCTTCACGTGAGTACGGCCATGCCGCGTGCTGGATCACCACATTGAGATCCGGGAAGTCCGTCGCGACGTGGTCGACCCATTCCGGTTTGCAGTCGTCCAGATAAGGCCCCAGCAGCGAACTCATGACCGTGACGATGAACAAACCGCGCCGCTGCGCCTCTTCATAGATCGGGTAAAGCCGCCTGTCGTCGAACCGCATGGAGACCCGCGCGGTGCTCGGCTCAACCGTCAGGCCCGTCAAGCCGAGCTCCAGAACGTGATCGATCTCCTCGAGACCCCGCGCAGGATCGCTTGTGTCGATCGATCCCAGCCCGACAAATCGGCCGGGGTACTTCTTGACGATGTCTGCGATCACCTCATTCGTGGTCGAGACGAAGCCGGGTTTATCGGTCGGTGCCGGCACACCGACGACACCCATTTCAATGCCCGCCTCGTCCATCTCCTGGAACATCAGATCGATGTCCTGGCGCTCAAACGACGGCGCCGGCTCAAGACGCATCTTGCGCAGATATTCAAACGTCAGTTCCCGTGTGATCGACTGCACCCCGACGGGCCGGAACCGAAAATCTATGGCACCCATGCGCCTCTCCCCAAATGATGAGCAACGTCCTATATGGTTCACTAGAGAGACGCCGAAGCACAGAAATATTATGCGAACCGCTCAATAAGGACTGGATGCAGGCATGACACTCGCCGACAAACAGGCCGACGGCCTAACGGCTACCGATCCGGTGTGCGGCATGACGGTTGACCCAGCGACGGCCGCACATCGTCATACACACGAAGGGGAGGTTTATCACTTCTGTTCGGCTCACTGCCTGACCAAGTTCACGGATGCGCCCGAAACCAACCGGGATGGAAAGCACTCGCTACCTCCGGCGGCAGCGGCCGGCACCGAATACACATGTCCCATGCACCTTGAGATCATCCAGGACGGCCCGGGTGATTGCCCAATCTGTGGCATGGCGCTCGAACCCATCGACATCTCCCTCGACTCCGGGCCTAACCCGGAACTCATCGGCATGACCCGGCGCTTCTGGATCGGGCTCGTTCTGTCACTACCCGTTCTGATCTTGGAGATGGGCGGACACATTCCCGGCTTCGACCTTATGAAGGCCGTCCCTCAGGGGGTGTCGAACTGGATCCAATTCGTCCTTGCGACACCCGTGACGCTCTGGTGCGGCCTGCCCTTCTTCCAGCGGGGCTGGTCCTCCCTGGTGACCCGCAACCTCAATATGTTCACCCTGATCGCCATGGGGACCGGCACGGCCTATGCGTACAGCGTACTCGCGATACTCGCGCCTGGCATCTTCCCCGAAGCCTTCCGTGCGCCCGACGGCACGGTCGGCGTCTATTTCGAGGCCGCCGCCGTGATCATTGTGCTTGTCCTGCTCGGTCAGGTTCTCGAACTCAGGGCGCGCGAAGGGACCGGCCAGGCGCTGAAGGCTTTGCTGCGGCTGGCGCCCCAAACGGCGATTCGTATCAATGCGGGCGGTGCCGACGAGGAAATTCAGCTCGAAGCCGTGCAGGTCGGAGACCGTCTCCGAGTCAGACCGGGAAGCAAGGTTCCTGTCGACGGCGAAGTTCTTGACGGGCACAGCGCTGTCGATGAGTCGATGATTACCGGTGAGCCCATCCCTGTTGAAAAAGAACCGGGCGACCGTGTGATTGGTGCGACCTTGAACGGCACGGGCGGATTCATTCTGCGGGCCGATCGCGTAGGCAACGAGACCATGCTGGTCCAGATTGTCGCCATGGTCGCAGAGGCCCAACGGACCCGGGCACCGATTCAACGGCTGGCCGACGTCGTTGCCGGCTACTTCGTTCCAGCCATGCTCGCGGTCTCGGTGATCGCGTTCATGTTGTGGTCGGTTCTTGGACCTCCCCCGGCCATGGGATTCGCCCTGATCGCCGCGGTCTCGGTACTCATCATTGCCTGTCCCTGCGCACTTGGACTTGCAACACCGATGTCCATCATGGTCGGCATCGGCCGCGGCGCGCAGGCAGGGATCTTGATCAAAGACGCCGAGGCCCTCGAACAATTCGAAAAGGTCGACACCCTCGTCGTCGACAAGACGGGCACTCTTACCATGGGCAGACCAGCCGTCGTCGCCGTTGCAACCGCGGGAGCGCTCAACGAAGAGCAACTCTTGCACCTCTCCGCGAGCCTCGAGCGATCCAGCGAACACCCGCTCGCTGAGGCGATCGTTGGTGCCGCCCGGGACAAGGGCCTTTCAATCGTTGAAGCCTCCGATTTTCAGTCGTTCTCCGGCAAGGGTGTGAGCGGCACGGTAGATGACAGGCGCGTTGCCCTGGGCAACCGGGAACTCGTCGATCAACTGCACGTGTCCGCGGCCGCCTTCGAGGATCGGGCTGAAGGGCATCGCCGAGATGGCGCCACAGTGATGTACGTCGTCGTCGACGGTGAGATGGCCGGGATCATTGCCGTGGCCGACCCCGTTAAGGACACCACCCCAGCAGCCATCAAAGCCTTGCGCGAAGAAAACATCCATATCGTCATGCTAACGGGCGACAGCCCGACGACGGCGCAGGCCGTTGCTGACGAACTCGGCATCGACGAGGTGGAAGCCGGCGTCCTCCCCGACCGCAAGGGTCAGATTGTGCGCGATTTGCGCAGCCGGGGACGTGTCGTCGCCATGGCAGGTGATGGTGTTAACGATGCACCGGCGCTCGCCGAAGCCGATGTCGGCATCGCCATGGGCACCGGCACCGACGTAGCCATGAAGAGTGCCGGCGTGACCCTGGTGAAGGGCGATTTGCAGGCCATCTTGCGAACACGGCAGCTCAGCCGCGCCACGATGCGCAATATCCGCCAGAACCTGTTTTTCGCCTTCGTCTACAATGCCCTTGGCGTGCCAATTGCGGCAGGCGTTCTATTTCCGCTGTTCGGTGTTCTGTTGAGTCCTATGATTGCGGCTGCGGCCATGAGTTTGAGTTCGGTTTCGGTCATCGGAAATGCGCTCCGACTGCGCTCAATCAAGATATGACCTTGTTTGAACCCAGCGATGGATGCCGGCCATGACGGACACGAAGGTTGCGCTCGTCGTGGGAGCGGGTGACGCGACGGGAAGTGCCGTAGCCCGCCGTTTCGCCAAAGAGGGTTTCATCGCCTGCGTGGCCCGCCGTCACGGTGACCAACTCATACCCTTAGTCAAGCGGATCGAAGCGGAGGGCGGCAAGGCCGTGTCCTTCGGCTGCGACTGCCGCCGGGAAGAACGGGTCATCGATCTCGTCGAGACGATAGAGCGGGATATCGGCCCCATTGAAGTCGCGGTGCACAACATCGGCGCCAACGTGAAGTTTCCCATTACGGAGACAACCGCCCGCGTCTATTACAAAGTATGGGAGATGGGCTGCCTCACTGGCTTTCTCACCGGTCGAGAGGTTGCCCGGCGCATGATCAATCGGCAGCGGGGCACGATCATCTTTACGGGTGCCACAGCGAGTATTCGGGGCGGCGGCGGCTTTGCCGGATTTGCCGGTGCCAAGCATGGTCTCCGCGCTCTTGCCCAAAGCATGGCACGGGAGCTCGGACCGGAAGGAATTCACGTGGCCCATACCGTGATCGATGGCGCCATCGATACCAAGTGGATCGAAGAGATGTTCCCCGAACGCTATGCCTTGAAAAATGATGACGGAATCTTAAAGCCGGACGCGATCGCCGAGAATTATTGGAACCTGCATTGCCAACCCCGGAGTGCCTGGACCCACGAATTGGACCTCAGGCCCTGGATCGAACCTTGGTAGACCCGTATCCGTCGGACCCGCCCATAGTAGACCTGCAATGACTTCCCCCAGCCTGCAACTCAACACGATCACCATCAAGGACGCGGCGCTAGTCGACAAGATTTTGCTGGCCGCCAGCTGTGGGTACGACGCGCTCGAGATGTGGGCGCATGAAGTGGCGCCACACCTGCTGACCGAAGCGGATTGGGATATCGCGGAGGGACGCTATCTCGTGCGGCGGCCTGCAGACTCCACCTCCCGATCGACGATGAAATCGGTTCTACCGATAGCAAGCGAACATGGCTTGCGGATTACAGGATTGATCCCTGGGCCTGATGCCCTCGTGCGTTGGCACGATTCGCTGGACGACGACATACTGAAATCGATGTTCGACACAGTGGACGCCTGCGTGACGCTCGGAGGGCACTATATGATCCTGCCTGTGCTGGGCGACGGCGGCAGCCTTCAGGGCACGGCCGACAACCTGAAGCGCATCGCCGAACACGCCGTGCCCAAGGGCATTCGGCTGGGCCTTGAGCCTATGGGCCACGTGCAGAAGTGTAGCCGCGTTCCTGAGGCCCTCGAAGTTCTCGAGCTGTCAGGCCTTGGCGAGAATGTCGGCCTGGTCGTGGATTGCTTTCATTACTTCCGGGCGGGACAGGACGTGTCCGCGATCTCGGCAATCGGCAGCGATCAGATCGTGGTAGTGCATATCAATGACGCGCTGGACCTGCCGATCGAGCAGCTGGTCGGCAACAAGCACCGCACCTACCCTGGCCACGGTATCTTCGATGTCGTCGGATTTTGCGAAGCAATCCTGGATACCGGCTACAACGGCCCCTATTCCACGGAGATCATGAACGAAGCCTACTGGATGGACGACCCCACAACCGTATGCCGGACGTCATTCGAAACCTCCCGGGCCGCAATCGACCAGGCACTCGCGCAAGTCTCGTAGACTTCGCACTTGCTTGGTTGCGCGATCCAACTCCTTCCCGACTTTTCCCCTGCTAGTGGGAAGAAGATCGGAATGCCTTCTGTCTGTGGTTAATTCTAGAAAAGAGAATGATGGACCCGTTTGAACGTAACCAAGTCGGCACTACCGGCCTTAGCATCACCCGCCTCGGGTTCGGTGGTGGCACGCTTGGCGATCCTGTCGAGACGCTCGACGAATCACAGGCCTGGGACACCATGGCTACCGCCTACAATGGCGGAATCCGACACTTCGATACAGCACCCTGGTACGGCCTGACGAAAAGCGAGCACCGTCTCGGCCGCTTTCTTGGGACGCGGCCGCGCGACTCTTACACCGTATCGACCAAGGTCGGCCGCATCATGTTTGCGCCGGACGACCCGGCTGCCTTTCAGGACTCCCGCTGGCTGCAACGCTGGAAGGGTGGCTTGCCCTTCGATTTGCGGTTCGACTACACGCGCGATGGCGTCATGCGATCCTATGAGGACAGCCTACAGCGCCTCGGCATCAACCGAGTCGATGCGTTGGCGATCCACGATCTGGATTCGCGGCATCGCCTGGACGAAGCAGGTGTTGCCGCCGGGATGAAGGAACTCGACGAAGGCGGCGGCTATGCAGCGCTGCTGGAACTCAAGAACGCCGGCCTCGTCAAGGCGATCGGTGCCGGCATCAATATCGCCGGCATGGTTCCCCGCTTTATCGAGAATTTCGATCTCGACTTCTTCCTCATCGCCTCCCCCTACACACTGCTCGACCAAAACGCCCTGGACGAAGAACTGTCGATGTGCGCTGCACATGGGGCCAGTGTCATCATCGGCGGTGTATTCTCGTCGGGCATTCTTGCGACCGGCACAGTGCCGGGGGCGCTTTATGCCTATCAACCCGCTCCTGCGGAGATCCTTGAGAAAACCCGGCGTATCGAAGCGGTGTGTGCCCGACACGATGTGCCACTGCCCGCGGCTGCCCTGCAGTTCCCGTTTGGTCACCCCAGCGTGGTCTCGGTCATCCCGGGCGCGAACTCGCGCCCCATCGTCGAGAGCAACATTGAAGCGATGCAGTTATCAATTCCTGCCGAATTCTGGGCAGAATTGAAGCAGGAAGGGCTCCTGCGCGAGGACGCGCCAACGCCGGCGCTATAAAGCTCAATCGTTTGCGCTTCCCGCCGGTGACGCATCGGGAATGATTTTGGCGCCGAAGTTCTGCTCCGGATCCACCTCCGTCACGAGCCGACCGAGCGGGCGAGCAGGCTCGGGCTGATCGCAGCGCAAAAATTCGCCGGACCCTGGCTCGACGTGAAGCTCGGCATCTTCGACAATCACCCGTCCGCGGCTGATAACTGTTTCCGGCCAACCCTTCAGCTCTCGTCCCGCATACGGGGTGTAACCGGTATTATCGTGCATCATTTCGAGAGTCACCGTGACCGAGCGGTCCGGATCCCATATCGCCAGATCCGCGTCCATGCCGACCGCGATCGAACCCTTGCGACCGTCCAACCCGTAGATCTTCGCGGCGTTCGTCGAGGCCAGTGCCACGAACTGGTTGAGAGTGAGCCGCCCCGTCTGCACTCCAGCCGTGAAGAGCAGCGGCAGGCGCAGTTCGATGCCCGGCAGTCCGTTGGCGATCTCCTTGAAACTCGGATTGGGGCCCGCAGCGAGTTTTCCCGTGTCATCGAAACGATACGGCGCATGATCCGACGAGAAGACCTGAAACGTCCCGTTCCTCAAGCCCCGCCACATGGCTTCTTGCGAGTTCGAATCACGGGGCGGTGGGCTACAGCAGAACATGGCGCCGTCCACGCCAGGCAAATCCAAATCATCCTTGGTGAGAAACAAATATTGCGGACAGGTCTCGCCGTAGACGCGCAAACCCGCGTCCTGCGCCCGGCGAATTTCATCCATTGCCCCCTCGGCGGAGACATGAACGACGAGCAACGGAACATCCATCAATTCCGAGAGCCGGATCGCCCGATGAGTCGCCTCGCTCTCGGCGATCTGGGCATGGCTGATCGCATGAAATTTGGGCTCGCGGTGTCCCTGCTCCAGCAATTTCGCGGTAATCCATGAAATGACGTCGTCGTTCTCGGCGTGCACCATCATCAGCGCCCCTTCCCGCCGGGCAACGCTGAGCACGTCCAGGAGCTGGCGGTCGTTGAGCTTCATCTTCTCGTACGTCATGAACACCTTGAACGAGGTGTATCCGTCACGAATCAATGCCGGCAGTTCCTGGTTCAGGACCTGCTCACTTGGATCCGAAATGATCAGATGAAAGGCGTAATCGATGACCGCCTTGGGCGTCGCCCGTTCGTGGTAATCAGCGACGACGTCGCGCAACGATTGACCCCGTTGCTGCGCGGCAAACGGAATGATCGTGGTATTGCCCCCGAAGGCCGCGGACACCGTGCCACTGTTGAAGTCGTCCGCGCTCCTGACCCCCATTCCCGACAACTGATCAATGTGACAATGGCTATCAATGCCACCCGGGAGCACGAGCTTGCCGGCCGCATCGATCTCGCGCGCACCTTCGGCCAAATCTTCGCCGAGTGCGACAATCCGGCCATCCCGGACGCCAATATCGCACGACACGGTATCGACGGCCGTGACGACCGTTCCATTGCGTACAACCAGATCCAACTGCGCCATTTGGGCGTCCCTCCGTCCTTCAAATGTGAAATCATTTGCGGGAGCTTAGGAGTCGCTGCTCGGCGGAGCAACCGAAGTGAGCCAATTGCACCCACAGAGTTGAGCGGCGCGGTGCCATTCCGGTATGTTTCATCGGTGGCTGCCCAGCACTCCGGCATTTGGGCGGCCGCATTGTAATCCTGACCCGAAGACCTACCCCCACATGTCGATTTCTAGCGCCCCCGAACCAGGCACAACGGCGATTCAGGCTTTGCTACGCCCCAATTCCATCGCGATTATCGGCGCCACGGCCGACGCCAATAAACTGAACGGCCGACCGCTCCATTATTTACGGCGGGACGGCTTCAAAGGACGCATCTATCCCGTAAATCCGAGCTACGATGAAGTCATCGGGATGCGGTGCTATCCCGACGTGGATTCTCTGCCGGAGGCACCGGACCTCGCCGTCATCATCGTTGCGGCTCGACGCGTCATCGCCACCATTGAAGCCCTAGGACGCAAGGGTACCCCTGTCGCCGTCGTCTTCAGCGCTGGGTTTGGCGAGATGGGCGAAGACGGTCGACGCCTCGAAGCAGAGTTGCTGGAAGCGGCCCGCACAGCCGGCGTCCGCATCTGCGGGCCCAACAATCTGGGCCTAATCAATGCTTTCGACGGCATTACCGCCACCTTCAGCCAGTACGCCTTTGAGCCGCCCGTGGCCGGACCCGTCGCCTTCGCCAGTCAATCCGGTGCCTTCGGAACCGGCATTGCGGCAATTGCCCGAAGCCAAGGCACTGGCTTTGGATACTTCGTCAATACCGGCAATGAAATCGATATCACGTTAACCGAAATACTCGAGGAGTTGCTTGACGACGACCGCATCAAGGTCGCCGCCGCTTATCTGGAAGGGCTCAAGAACCCAGAGAGTCTGCTGCGCCTCGCTAACAAATCGATCCGGCTGAACAAACCCCTGGTCATCACCAAGGTGGGACGCAAGGCTGCCGGCATTCGGGCCGCCTCTTCCCACACCGGGGCACTGGCTGGTGAAGATGCGGTGTTCGATGCCGTCGCTCGTCAGCACGGCATCCTGCGGGCGCGTAACGAACAGCACTTGCTCGATCTCGTATACGCCTTTGCGACCTGCGCCGTTCCCGAAGGTCGAGGTGTGGCGATAATCACTCAGTCTGGTGGTGCCGCCGCGCTGATGGCCGATCGCGCCGAGGAACTGGGCCTCGATGTTCCAGTTCTGGGTACTGCTATTCAGGCTCGACTGCGCGATGTCATTCCGCCATTTGGCATGCCGGGAAACCCGGTCGACCTCACCGCGCAATTCATCGCCGAGCCTGAAATTCTGACCAAGAGCGTGCAGATTGCGATGGAAGACCCGGCGGTGCACACGGCCGTTATCTGGTTTCAGCTGATGCACGGTTTCGCCGACGCGTTGATCGATGTCCTCAACGAATTGAAGCGGACCGTGAAGAAACCGTTCATCGTGTGCTGGCTGGCGGCCCCGCCGGCGGCGCTCAACAGGTTGCGCGAAGCAGGTATCTGCGTGATCGGCGCAACGGAACCCGCGATCGATATGATTGCCGGGCTCGTTACATTCGGAGAGACGCGCAAAAGATTGCTCGCGTCACCCCGACCGAATATCCCCGCATCTCCGTTAGCGGACGACAACCCCGTGCAAGCCGTATCTAGCTTGGCCGCGCGGACCCTGTTGGCAAAGGCAGGTATCCCACTCGTGGCTGCTGAAATCGCGACGGATGCCGGCGGCGCCGAAGCTGCCGCGGAGCGCCTCGGGCTGCCTGTGGCCCTGAAAATCGAATCACCCGATGTTCTGCATAAGTCGGATGCAGGCGGCGTCAGGCTCAATCTCACCTCGCCGGATGACGTCAAAATGGCGACAGACGAGATCATCGCGGCCGTCAAACAGCACGATCCCGCCGCACAAATCGATGGTGTGCTCGTTCAGCCGATGGCGACATCCGGAACGGAACTCGTCATTGGCATGCGCCGGGATCCGATGTTCGGTCCCATCATCATGCTGGGGCTCGGTGGAATTTTTATTGAGGCGCTGAAAGACGTGGCATTTGCACGGGCTCCGATTCTGTACAGCGATGTCCCACTGATGATCGACTCGCTGCAGGGAAAGGCGGTATTTGAAGGTGTTCGCGGCCAACCATCTGTCGATGTAGAGGCATTAACGGATGTCCTTGTCGCGCTTTCACAACTCGCCATAGAGCATCCGGAGATCATTGAGATCGATCTCAATCCCGTCTTCGCCACTGGAGAAGGATTGGTGGCCGTCGATTGGCTGGTCCTATCCAGCCAGACACGCTGAAGACGATTAGCGCAAAGGAGGTAGACCGTGTCACTTGTCCTCGTCGAACGGCCGATCGACCACGTGGCTCTCGTAAAGCTTAACAGGCCTGAGGCCTTGAATGCCCTCGATATGCCGACACGCAAGGCGCTGGTTGCCGCTTTCCGGGAACTCTCCGACGATGCCGACGTAAGGTGCGTCGTTCTCACTGGAGATGAACGCGCATTTGCTGCCGGCGCCGACCTGAAGGAAATGTCGACGATGCGTCCACGCGACTGGATTGCGCTCGGCGTGCGCCAGCTTTGGAAAGTTATCGCGGACTGTCCCCATCCAGTCATCTCGGCGGTAAACGGCTTTGCGCTCGGCGGTGGTTGTGAACTCGCCATGCATACGGACATCATCATTGCTGGCGACAACGCCAAGTTCGGCCAGCCCGAAGTCAAGGTCGGGATCATGGCAGGTGGCGGCGGAACCCAGAGACTCGCGCGCGCCGTTGGTAAATACAAAGCCATGAAGATGCTGCTGACGGGCGAAATGGTTGACGGCCAGGAAGCCTTCAATATGGGACTTGCGAGTGAAGTCGTCCCAGATGATCAGGTCGTGGAGCGCGCATTGGAACTCGCCAAGACTATCGCCGCGCTACCTCCCATCGCCGTGCGCTTCACCAAGGAGGCTATTCTAGCCGGGGCCAATGCCTCGCTGGATACCGGGCTGCTCCTCGAACGCCGGTCGCTGGAATTCTTGTTCGATACCGACGATCAAACCGAAGGCATGCAGGCCTTCGTCGAAAAACGCAAGCCGAAGTTCAAGGGAGAGTAGCCTGTGACAATCGATGCAACTCGAGATGACCTGATTGTCGGCGTCATCGGTGCCGGAACGATGGGTCGTGGCATCGCCCAGGTGGCAGCGGTCGGCGGCTGCACCGTCAAGCTGTTCGATGCCAATGGCGATGCCGCGCAGGACGCCGCCACTTTTATCGGCAAAATGCTGGACCGGGCCGTTGAACGTGGCCGCATGGAAGCACCGGATTCCGAGGCGGCACAGGCCCGGATCGAAGTCGTCGGCTCGGCATCTGATCTTGCCCCCTGCGCGATCGTTATCGAGGCGGTCATCGAGGACCTGGAAATCAAGCGCAAGGTCTTCGCCGAACTCGAAACCATCGTCGGCGAAGACGTCATCCTGGCCAGCAATACATCATCGCTGTCCGTGACGCTTATCGCCGCCTCCTGCGAGCGGCCAGAGCGCGTAGCGGGCCTGCATTTCTTCAATCCCGTTCCGCTTATGCGGCTGGTTGAAGTGATCGAAGGTGCGCGGACCGGACCGGGCATCGCAGAGACGCTGACCGACCTCGGCAAGCGCATGGGCCGCGTGCCGGTCCGCGTCGGCGATGCACCCGGATTCCTCGTCAATCAGATCGGGCGCGGATTCACCATCGAATCGGCGCACATCGTCGAAGAAGGTGTTGCAGGCTGGTACGACATCGATCGCATCCTCCGCGACGGAATCGGGTTCCGTATGGGACCTTTCGAGCTCATGGATCTCACGGCTCTTGATACCACGCATCCCGCGACCGAAATGATCTACCACCAGTTCTATGATGAACCCCGGTTTCGCCCGTCGCTGATGTTGTCGCTCCGCAAGGAGGCGGGGCTACTGGGCCGTAAGGTCGGTCAGGGCTTCTACGCCTATCCGGACGGCAGTCCCGTGGGTGATGACGAACCACCCGCGCCGCGCTACGACGGACGCAACGTCTGGATCAGCAATGCTGAACCTGATGCTGCCGCATCGTTACGAGAGACAGTCATTAAAGCCGGTGGAAAGCTGGAGGAAGGCGAAACGCCTTCCGGCGACGCCCTTATTCTCGTGACACCCATCGGCGAAGACGCAACCACCGCCGTCGCGGAACAGGGCCTCGACGGGTCACGCACCATCGCCGTCGACACGTTATTTGGCGCCGGCCGACGTTGGACATTGATGCGAACGCCCGTCACGTCCGCGGAATCGGCCGCGGCAGCACACGGACTGTTCGGCGGTGGAGAGGTTCCGGCAACGGTAATAAATGATGGCCTGGGGTTCGTCTCCCAGCGCATTGTCGCCATGATCGTGAATATCGCCTGTGCGGTGGCGCAGGCGCGAACCTCGACCCCGGAAGATATCGACCAGGCGGTAACCCTTGGCCTCGGCTATCCGTTTGGACCGCTGGCCTGGGGTGACGCAGTCGGACCCGCTACCATCTTGCGAGTCCTTCAAAACATCTACAGACTCTCAGGCGATCCACGTTATCGCCCGACCCCATGGCTTCGCCGTCGGGCGCAGCTGGGGGTATCACTGCTTACGCCTGAAAATTAGGCAGCTACCCACAATCGAACGAACTAGGGAGGTTCCCCAATCATGCTTGACGCTTATATCTATGATGGTCGCCGTTCAGCCTTCGGCCGCAACGCCGGCACCCTCGCCCGCATCCGCCCCGATGACCTGCTCGGCCAGGTGATGAAGAGTGTCATCGACAACTCACCCTTCTCCGCCGACTCGATCGAAGACGTTCACGTCGGTTGTGCCAATCAAGCCGGCGAGGACAGCCGTTGCGTTGCTCGTCATGCCGCCCTTTTGGCCGGCCTCCCCGTCGAGGTGCCCGGCACCGTCCTGCAACGTAACTGCGGTAGTGGCTTGAACGCGATTATCACGGCAGCGCATGCCATCACCTGTAACGAAGCGGACGTGATCGTCGCTGGCGGCGTCGAAAGCATGACCCGTGCACCCTTCGTCGTGGGTAAGGCGGAGTCGCCCTTTGCCAAAACCTTCAACGCCTTCGAAACATCCTTGGGTGCGCGTTTCCCGAATCCCAGGATCGAGCAGGAATACGGCGACGACACCATGCCGCAGACGGCGGACAATCTGGCAATGGAATTCCAGCTCACCCGAGAGTCCTGCGATACTTTCGCTGCCGCATCCCAGTCCAAGTATGCCGCCGCCAAGGCAGATGGTTTCTATGACGACGAGATTCTCACCATCACGATCCCGGGCTCGCGCAAACAACCAGACGTAACGATCGAAGAAGACGAACATCCTCGGCCCGAAACGTCCGTCGACGGCTTGGCCAAGCTGCGGCCCCTGTTTCCCGAAGGCGTGACTACGGCAGGCAACGCGTCGGGCATCAACGACGGCGCGGTGGCCCTGATCGTGGCAAGCCGTGAGGCCGGCGAAAAAGTTGGTGCAGCACCGCGCGCGCGAGTCGTCTCATCCGCCGTGGCGGGTGTGCCGCCGCGCACCATGGGCTTCGGTCCCGTCCCCGCCGCCAAGAAGGCACTGGAGCGCGCCGGACTCACAGTCGATGACATGGACGTCATCGAAATCAACGAAGCCTTCGCGGCCCAAGTCCTCGCCTGTGTCAAAGGTCTCGGGCTCGCCGAAGACGACAGCCGCGTAAACCCCAATGGCGGTGCTATCACGATCGGCCACCCGCTGGGGGCGTCCGGACCCCGGCTCGCCATAACGGCCGCCCGCCAACTCGAACGCCAAGGTGGACGCTATGCACTCGTCTGCATGTGCATCGGTGTTGGTCAGGGTATCGCCGCCGTTCTCGAACGCGTCTAGCTGTTGACCGACGAAGCCGCATTCGACTGGAGCGACGCGCTCCTCCTCAACGACCAGCTCGACGAGGAGGAGCGCCTCATCCGGGATAGTGCCCGCCGATTCGCCCAGGACCGGCTGGCGCCTTTGATTCTGGAATGGAACCGCCATGAACAATTCGACACCGAGATCATGCGCGAGTTCGGCGAGATGGGGTTCCTCGGCGGCACACTCGAGGGTTACGGCTGTCCCGGCCTGAGCCATGTCGCTTATGGCGTCGTTGGCCGGGAACTCGAACGCGTCGACTCGGCATTCCGCATGGCGGTGGGCGCACATTCCGGCCTTGCCATGGGAGCAATTCACACCTTCGGCAGCGAGGAACAGAAACAGCGGCTTCTGCCAGCCATGGCGAAAGGGGAAGTTTTGGGCTGTTTTGGGCTGACGGAGCCCAACCATGGCTCCGACCCTTCCGGCATGGAATCACGTGCCCGCTCGGTTGATGGTGGCTATCGGCTTAGCGGCAACAAGGTGTGGATCACTCACGCTCCAATCGCTCATGTCATGGTGGTTTGGGCGCGTGACGACGACGGCAAGATTGGCGGCTTCCTGGCGGAACGCAGCATGGACGGACTGGAGACACCGCCCATCCAAGGAAAGTTTGGCGCGCGCGCATCACCGACCGGGGAACTCGTCATGGATGACGTTTTCATCCCGGAAGAGAACAGGCTACCGGACGCCCGAGGTCTTCGCGCACCACTCTCATGCCTATCTCGGGCTCGCTTCGCGATCGGCTGGGGTGTTATGGGGTCAGCGGAATTCTGCTGGCATACGGCGCGACAGTACACGCTGGACCGCAAGCAATTCGGCCGCCCACTGGCGGCGACGCAACTCGTTCAGCTGAAACTCGCCGATATGCAAACTGAAATCGCACTCGGTTTGCAGGCCGTGCTACGCATCAGTCGGTTATTGGACGAGGGACGCGCAACCCCTGAGATGATCTCGCTGGTCAAGCGCAACAACACGGGCAAGGCCCTGGAAATTGCACGAACGGCGCGCGACATGCTCGGCGGCAACGGTATCTCGGATGAATTCGGCGTGATCCGGCATATCATGAACATGGAAGTCGTGAATACGCTCGAAGGCACACACGACGTCCACGCCCTGATCCTCGGTCGTGCACAGACAGGCATCTCTGCATTCTCCGACTGAGAACAGACTCAGGCCTTCAAAGCCACTTCGACATCAAATGCCGGTCGTGCTCGTAATAATCCCGGGCCGCATAGATTTCCCGCGCCTTTTCGTTGTGGCGCTCCACCTCCAGGCAGATGCGCCGCGCGCCGAGTTTTCGGCTTTCGTTCTCGGCAAAATCGAGGGCCGTACGGCCGAGACCCGTCCCTCGCGCCTCGGGAATGACAAACAGTTCGTCGAGAATGAAATCGTTGCCGCCAACCTCGAGCGAATAGCCCAGCGTGATGCACACATACCCCACGACATCCTCGCCTGAGCACATGAGCCATAGGCGAGCGGGTGCCTTGCCTATCGAGATTTCATTGAGTGCCGTAGCCGCGCGTTCGGGCACGAACTCGTGCTCGTCCTCTGCATAGTAGGCGTACATCAATCGTAGCGCCGTTTCGCAGTCGGCTTCGTTGAGAAGACGGAATGGAACTTCGGCAGGCATGACCACTAAAGTTGTTCGGCAATCCGCACGTAACGGCTTACTCGTCGATCGCTTCAAGAAATCCGTCCACGACGTCCTGGCCGACGTCGACAATATGCTCAGGTCCCGGGAAGGCACCGCTCTGCACCTCAGCAACGTATTCCTTGAATGCCGCAACCCGCATTTCCTGCATCTTCTGGCGCATGGCGTAGAGATCGCAGTACTGCTTGCCGTGCCGTGGGAATGGCGGTTTGCCATCGCCGAGCAAGTCCTGTGCAAAGAGGAACTGGATGTCCCCGCCCGATCCTGAACCGATTGAGGATGTGATCAAGGCCGTACGCTTGGAGAGCTCCCGCATGATCGGAGCCGGAATGACCTCACATTCGACTCCCCAGGCGCCTGCGTTCTCATGGTCTTTCATGTCCTGATGGATCATCAGGGCTTCGTCAACGGTCTTACCTACCGCGCGCAGGCCGCCCGTCCAGGTGCTCTTGCGGGGTACCAAACCGACGTGGCCCTGCACCGGCACACCCGCGGTCGCCAACGTCTCAATGAACCCGAGATTCCACTGGCACATGATCGAGTCGGCGCCCGCTTCCATGGCATCAAACGCGGCGCGCAGCGCTTCGGTTTTGCTCGCGTAGGCTGTCAGCGACATGGCGTAGTTCATGAATGTATGGGGCGCTGCGCTTCGAAGATCGAGCGTGGACTGGGGAGCCTTGGGATCGAAGCGTACTTTCATCGTATCGATACCGGCCTCTTCGGCCGCGACCGCCTCTTCGGGCGAGAACGGTAGAGTCTCCGCGAGCTGCCGCACACCTTTGAGGTCCCGGAGATCTTTGATCGTGTAATTTCTCAGGCCATACGCCCCGCTCATCGATACGACGCGTTTGAGAGGTCGATCGCCGGTTACTGGCGGTGGTACGACGGTGTTGTGGTCAATCGGTGCCATCTTTTGCTCCCTGAATTCCGTGGGTGTGTCTATCAGGGGGCTGAACAGCGCGTCAAACTGCGTTGGCCAAGAATGAGAAAGGCGGCCCGAAGGCCGCCTTTCCGTGAATGGGCTTGTCGATAGCCCTGATCACATGATCCGGTGTCAGCACCCGCCGAAGAGGCTGCTCCTCTGCTCGTGACTCACACCAAGGCTGATCGACACAGCACACAGTTCACTCGACATTGGACCACCTCCTTTCCGTTGTTAAATCCCACGCCAACAATAAATCGATCTGGACTCGCCGACAACAAGAGATGTCACCCCAGCCCAAGTGCATTGGGGATGGCCATCGTGACGGGTTTCACGAACGTGATCAGCAGCAACACGACCAATTCTGCCGCCAGGAACGGCAGAACGGCGAGCGCCGTGCGTTCAAGCGACACGCGCGCAATGGGACCACATATGAAGAGAAGCAGTCCAAGCGGCGGTGTGATCAGGCCAAGCAGCAACCCTACAGCCAAAAACAGGCCGTATTGGATCGGGTCCATGCCGAGGCCCAACGATGACGTGGCCACCGGCATTAGCAACGGACCCAAGATGATCATGTTGGCCACAGCATCCATAAACGTACCCATGACCAGAAAGAAGCAAATGATGATCAGGGCGATCACAACCTTGTTTGAAGAGACGGAGAGTAGCAAATTCAGGACCTCTTCAGGGATACGGAAGAAGGTAAGGATTCGGCTGAACACCAGAGCTACCGCAACGATGAACAAGGCTGGCGCAGTGACTTTTGCCGTCGAAATTAGGGAGTCGCGCAATTTCACCCAGCTGAGGGTCCGGTAATAGAAGGTCCCGATGATCAATGTGTAGAAAACCGCGACGGCGCCTGCCTCAGTTGGCGTGAAAACACCTGCCAAAATGCCGCCCAGAATAATGATCGGGATCAGCAGCGCGGGAAACGCTGAACTCGAGCTGCGCACGATCGCGACCGGACCTTCAAACTTGCGGATCTCGCCATAGTCATTGCGCCAACTGATGAACCAGGACGTGATCATCCTTGAAGCCCCATGCATGGGCCAGTGGGGGTGCCTACGTATATATTCATAGCCCTGTACACAGATCAGGTATCACAGGTGTTAACCACTGTGGGCTGTGACATGCGTACTGACACGGACAATTCTAATTGTTGAGCATGGGCCGCCCGGCTAGGCCTTGTATATATACGACTGAGTGAGAAAATTTTGGTGGTGTGGGGCTAATAGCCTCTGCCTATGCTCGCC
>Ga0114999_10000404_pt1 | contig 64269 bp, 57 predicted proteins | sample ArcticOcean_MG_C_3_FD_89820 | JGI IMG/M metagenome (GOLD analysis project Ga0114999, IMG submission 89820) | Marine microbial communities from western Arctic Ocean - ArcticOcean_MG_CB8_126 | ecosystem: Environmental > Aquatic > Marine > Oceanic | place: Arctic Ocean: Canada Basin | collected...
CTGGGTATTGCCACCATCCTGGCTCTTGCAAGCCAGTTATTTGGTTATGAACAGCTCTTTGATCAGGAGCAGTGGGAATTCAACCTCGACTCCCCCCTCTTGCTCTTCGCCAAGATCGTCGTCGGGGCGCCGTTGCTGGAAACCATGCTCATGGCTCCCCTGCTGGCGTTCCTACGTCGATTTGTTCGCCGTCGCTGGTATGTGATCTGCGGCTCTGCCTTCGTCTGGGCGATCATGCATTCCCTCAGCGTCGCCATCTGGGGTGTATGCATTTTTTGGACCTTCGTCGTCTTCTCCGCCGCCTTCGAGGCCTGGCGTCCACGTGGGTTCTGGTACGCCTACTTCGTCACCGCCGGCATCCATGCACTGAACAACGCGCTCGCCGGTATTGGCTTGCTGATTCCTCAGCCCTGACGCAATGCATCAACGCTGGACAGCACCCAGGATTGGGGCAGAGGCCGCGCGGTAGCGACGCCCCGCTAGCCAACAGACTCCGGTTCAACCTCATCCGCAGTCATAGCTGTCGGCATGCGCCATACCTTCCCTTCGCGATTGCAGAAGTAGAGATACGACGCAGAGAACTGATCGGGATTCCCGTCTGCCCAAAAGCCGTAGAAGCCTTCGTGCGCATTCACCGGCCGGCGCGCATAGGCGTGGTTGTTGGTCGATCCTGACGTCAACTGATCGGCGAGTCGCCAACTCCAACCGTCATCCTCACTGATCCACATCGCCATTTCGCCACCCGTCCCCCAGTGTTGGGGACCAGGTTCGGTAGGCGCCACGATGCGCCAGTCCTGGTCGGTGATATAGAGGGATCCCATGTCATAGTTGTGGGTCGTATCGGTCACGGGGGTCAATTGCCACCCCTCCGGCTGCCAGCGCGCCAACGTCCAGGTGCGCGGGTGGCCCAAGGGTCCCGGTCGATGGTCTGCACTGGTAACAACCAGGATGACGGGATTCCCATCGGCGTCGACACTGATGTCTTTCATGTAGACCCGTCGATCTTCACTGGCGAAGTCATACACCCGCGCCGGCGTGTCCGGTTCTGTCAGCGGCAGATCACCCTTTAGGTCATGCCCTGCCGCTGTGCGCCAGCTGTCACCCAGATCGTCGGTTTCCAGGTAGAACAGATCTGTTCGATTGTCCGGATGACCTTCCGGGTGGCGATTGAAAGCCGTGATAACTTTCTGCTGTGCTGACCCGCCCGAGACACCGGCCAGACCACTGACGCCACCTTCCGGAAGCCGCCTCGAAACCTGGTAGTGGCCTTCCATACCCGCCAGCTTCTGATCATCAGACCAAGTCACCCCGTCCTGGGAACGACTCCAATACAACTCCCGAACACCCGTGTATTTCGTGAACAGATGAAGGAAACCCTCACCGGCGATCCACCAGGGCTGCGGATAGGTCAGTTCACCGTCCAGGACCAGTTCGAATCCATCTTCGATCGAGTGTGGCGAGCAACTCCGATATATAAATCCCGGACGCCACTGACCGCGCCCCGAGACAAAGACCCAGAGAAATCCATTCTCATCGAGAGCGATACTCGGGTTGTCATGGGGATCATCCACCGTCTGTTTGTCGTGCACGACCAGAGGCCGACAAAGACGCTGACTGCCGTGATCGTAGGCCCCGATCATGGCCAACAAATGCCGACGATGATCCCGTGCCCCGCCATATACAAAGAAGGTTTTCTCTACGACATCATCGTAGATCGCCAGAGGACAGTGCTTGGCCGTATACGTTCCAAGCCCACCAGAATACTTGTCACCATGAGGAGACTTCTCATCCCCCGTCGGTGCAAACTGCCCCAGCGTAAACCAGATCCCATGATACCCATCCAACCGTTCCACTAAATCACCTCTGGGTCTCGACTTCGCGGTTCACTCGTCACGCTAGTCCGGCTCAGCCTTCTGCAACGACCGAATTCGAAAGCGTCCCAATCCCTTCGATATCAATCACGATCTCGTCCCCAGGCTGAATGTCGCCGACACCCGACGGTGTTCCGGTCATGATGATATCCCCCGGCAGCAGCGTCATGGCGGCACTCATGTATTCGATCAGCTGAGCAACTGGAAAGATCAGATCCGATGTCGACGACGACTGCTTCACATCACCATTCACACGTGTCGTCAACTGCAGATCCGATGGATCCAACTCGGTGGCGATCCAGGGGCCTAGTGGCTTGAAGGTGTCATAGCCCTTGCAGATCAACATGCAACCATTGGCCATTTCTTTCTTCTGGATCACGCGCTCCGAGACATCATTGCCAATCGTGTAGCCCAGCACATAGTCCAACGCGTTGGCAGCAGACACACGACGCGCCGGCTGACCAATCACAACACCCAGTTCGCCCTCAAAGTGAACGACCTGAGCCTCGCGCGGATAGACAATATCATCCCCGGGCCCGACAATCGCGGTGGACGGCAGATGGAAAAGCATCGGCTGCTCAGGCGCCGGCAGATTGCTCTCCTCGGCATGCTTCAGATAGTTGAGACCCACACCAATCAATCGCGCCCCTGTACCGATCGGTGCCAGCAGCTTCACAGACGCAAGCGCCCGCTTCTCACCCGTCGGCTGCAATCCCTCAAATGGCGATCCCGCCAGCAGGTCGATCGTCTCATCGTCCACGAGTAAACCCCAGCTGTCACCAGCCCCACCGTCACGTACCCGAACAATCCGTTGTGTTGCCATTGAGTATCTATCCTCTGTTTCGATCAGCGTTTGATAGCTGACGCATCTATGTCGTTTTCACTGTATCAAATGGGGCAGCAGAAAGCCTGCCCGCCTCTTCGTTTCTCTTGGTCGGGTTCTGGGTTTCTCCAGCGATCATTCATCACCGGCGCCCGGCGAAGGCGATGAATAATCGCCGGCAGAGAAGCCCGCTATAACTCTACCGGTTGCCCGCTACGTCCAGACTCATACGCCGCAACCACGACAGCCAACGTTTGCCGTGACGCGGCAGCCGTCATCGCCTCAGGTACATCCGTGTCATCATTGATGGCATCAAGAAATTCCTGCACCAGCGGTGGAAAGCCCAACTCATCGTGGCCTTCCTCCTCGACGTCGACCTCTTCCCATCGACCACGATCATGCGAATAGATACGTAGCGGTGACTCACCTCCTACCCGCAGCTGGCCACGACTGCCAAAGATCTCGTCCGCCCGGATCGAACCGGCCGGTGCACACCATCCCACCTGAATCGACGTTGTCGCGCCGCTGTCGTGCTCGATCAGGACCACTGCCGTATCCTCGACCTCGATATCGCTAGCATGTCGTCCGATCCGGGCGAAGACACGTGTAGGCGCGCCGGCAATATCGATCGCCTTGTACACCTGGTGATACCCATTGTCGATGAGTGGTCCACCTCCACCAGCGCCAGATTGTGTACGCCAGTCTTGATTGATGCCGCGACCGCTGACATGGCGGGCACTGAATCCCTCAGAACGCACGAAGAAGATGTCGCCGAGATCTCCCGCTTCGACGACGCGCCGCACGGCCCGATGTCCCGCTGACCACAGCTGATTGTGACTGATTGCCACCTTGCGATTTGCGGCAATAGCGGCCGCCATGATTCGGTCCGCCTCTTCCGGCGTCGTGGCGATCGGTTTTTCCAACAACACATGAGCCCCCGCCTGCAGTGCTGCAATCGCCTGCTCTACATGCAGGTCATGGGGAGTGCAGATATGGACCAGATCGAGCTCCGCATGGGCAAGCATGTTTTCCACGTCGGTGTGGCGATCGTCCTCGGGCACATTGTAGAGGTCGCCGAGTTCGGCGAGGCGGTCCGTCGACGTGTCCGTCAGGGCTGCCAGGGTGACACCCTTCAGCGTGTTCAGCACAGGTGCGTGGCGTCGCTCGGCGATCCCACCACATCCAATGATTCCAGCTCGTAGCATTCGTTGGTTTCCCCTCAGACCCGTTCGACACCAGCTGCAGCGAAGGCGCCGGTGAGTGCATCGTAAGATGTACGTGCCGCCGCCTCGACATCATAGCCGTCCTGGCCCCACACACGCTTGCTGACCTCGAGGGTGATGAAGTCATCCCACCCCGCCGCGTCCATCGCCTTCACATACGCAACGCTGTCCAGATCTCCCTGACCGAGCAGTAACAGATCAAAGCTGCCGTCCTCGTGTTTGCGTGCATCGGTGATATGGGTGTGTTCGGTGATCGGCAGCAGACGCTCGACCGCCTCTGCTTCATTTTCGCCCGACAGATAGAAGTGGACGATGTCGAAGTGCAGGCGAATCCGGGGGCTGCTGACGCTGTGAATCACATGCAGGGCGCGCTCTGAGCGATCGACGGCGGCACCGCAATGAGCTTCGGCAGCCAGGATGAAGCCCTCCTTGGCAGCCAATTTGTCGTAGTCGCCGAGGGTGTCGATGATACGATCTCGCTCAGACTCCCAGTCTGCATTCTTGCCACCGATCCCCATCGAAACGATGGGCGGTTCCGCCATTCCCAGATCGCGTGCCAGTTGCACACAGCATCGCATGTGCTCGAGTCCGCGCTGATGATTCTCGTCATCCGTTGGCAGCAGGTGGCCCATCACCATCAACGCGGGAATGCCCAGGCGAAGATCGACGAGCAACTCGCGCAACTGATGCCGTCTCGTGGCATCCTGCTCTTCGGGCATCGACAACACATGGTCCGGACCAACGCAAATTTCGACGCCATCAAAGCCAATATCCTTGAGCATCGGAGCTGCTTCCTCCAATGGCGTATTCGGCATCGCATAGGTACCGTAAGCAATGAGCAACGTGGATTCCTTTAGAAGAGATTGTAGCTGACACCGAAAGCGATCGTCTGCTTCAGTTGCAACTCGTCACTGGCCGTCGGATCGTCCAGTAGCTGCAGATTCATATTCAGATTGATGTGATCACTGAGCTTGACCGTCAGTGTCGCATCATGGCCAATGGATCGATCACCGAGCTCGTTCAAGGGCACAAAGATCTCCAACTTGGACGTCATAAGAATGTTGTCGGCGAGGGGCCAGTTGACATCCGTCACCGATTCCACACCGCCATCCCAGCGCAATTGCTCGATCTTCGTCGTCACATCATCGTCTGAATAGCCATTGAAGTCACGTGTCATGATCTGGCGCAGGGCTGCACCCAGGCGTGTGGACACCTGCTCGGATAGCTGCGCTGCAGCACCCGCCGATTGCGTGAAGTAAGCCGGGTCGAACAGATCCGACACGGCCGTCTTTGTATCACCATCGTAGATGTGGCCGCGGAAGGCTTGGGTCTTCACTGTCGTCTTCACGTAGGGGGCGACGATGAAAGCCAGTTTCATCGTCAATGCCGACTCCACTTCGATGCGATCGACCGTCTTTCGAATATCCTGGTCGCCGAGTTTGTTCTGTGCAAAAGCGAACTTGTAGAATGTGGCCCACACATTCGCTTCTGTATCTCGCTGTGAGGTGCCATTGAAGCTGAAGCCCCACGCAAAGGCATCATCACCTCCCGCTGCCCAGTCCTTCAGGGCCACCTGATTGGCTGTGAGGTCTGCTACCAATTGGTGTGTCCAGAGTGATGCGGGCATCGAGGTCTGGGTTTCCGGGGTCTGAGCTTCTTCCTCCTGCGCCAACAGGATTGTTGCACTCAACAGCACATAGCGGCAAATCGAGTTCACAAATTTTCTTCTTCAAACACGCCGCAGTGTAGCATGGATGCACCGAAGTATGGGTTCATGATGGGACCATCCCGTTGGATCCAATAACCCCCTTCGTAGTCGAAGACCATGGGACAATAAGCGAGGGCCATTCCTGCCGGCAGAGGCAGCTTTTGAACAGCTGCAGATAGGGGTTTGAGCGCCACCCGCACAGACGCCAGATCAGAGGCGCCTGCAGCAACCCGCACCAGCGCCTGCAGCTCGGCGTCGCTGACGGCTGCCATGGCCACAAACGCCCCTTGAGCTTCCACGAAACGATCGTGCGCCAGCGCATCCGTCGCCTGCAGATAGTGTTTCATCGGACCGTCGACAAAATCATCAAAGGCCGTCCCATCGTAGACGATGGCAGAGGGTGGCGGCGGAATCCGTGATGCGCCCTCTTCTTCATTGCTGGAACAACCCGTCAGATTCAACAGGACCAGGCATGCGCCCAGGCTGGCTCCAGCCATGAACATGGGGCGAGTTCGTCGTCTCATCATTGAGCCTCTGCAAAGGGGAATGTGCCCGCGTAGCCACGCGATAGTGACACGAACCAGGCCCCTTCGTGCATAGGTGTGCATTGATAGTGGCAGACCACATTCGATCGATCCATGTCGTCTCGTTCCTTGGCTCCCTGGTGGGGGATATGACTCAGAAACACGACACAGTCTCCAGCCTGGGGATACAGGATCACGTGCTCCTGCTCTTGGCACCACTGCTCAAAGGCCGGCCGATCCATCGGCGGTGTCAGATGCGGTGGCTCTGCAAGGTGACCCTGTTTGATGAACTTGAGGTGTCCATCCCCGGGATTGTTGTCCTGCAGATAGTAGGTAGTATTCACACCCACTGGCTGCGTCGCCAACCGATAGGGCTCGATCTTTCGACGCTCCTCCCAGTAGCCATAGAAATCCATGTGCCACTCCTGCAGATAAGCACCAGGATTGATATGTGCCCGGTAGCTGCGCAGCTGGCACTGAGGCCCCATCATGCCTTCGAGATAGGGCCGGATACTCGGGTGGCCAACGAGGGGGGCAAAGGTTTCGGGTTCACGATCGAGCAGGCTGTCAAACCACATATTGCCCACCGCATTGAGTCCCTCTTCCCAACCCATCTTGCGAGCGTGATCAACTCGACCACGCACCTGATCAACTTCGTCGGCTGAAAGGGCGCCCTTCACGAGCAGAAATCCATCCTCTTCCAGTTGATCCAGCTTTTTATCGAGATTCGACACGTTCTTTACGTTCCTTTATGGCTGAAATGAAGCGGGTAATATACGACGAGCCTGTTGTCTCGACCTGCCTCGCCGACAGCAAAGGCGGGGGGGTTACGCTTGCCGAACCAAACGAGCGTAGACACTGAACAGGACCACACCTGCCGCGGTCAGCGCCGCGCCCAGCAGAAACAGAGGCTGATAGCCGACTTCGGTGATGAAGTAGCCACCACCACTGGCTAGAGCTGACCAGGAGAGGGCGACCGACATCATGTAAGCACCCGACATGACCGGTCGCCAATCGGGATGCACCAGCTCTTGCTGATAGACCGTGATCGCCGGAAAAGCGATCGCCGACAGCGCCGTGATCGTCACTGCCCCGACGGAAGCCATCAGCCAATTTCCTGACAGGCCCAGCAGCAGAGCCCCCAACACAACGCCCACCGCTGACAGGGCAAAGGTGCGATCGTATCCCAGACGCGCAGAGAGGGGGGCCAGCATCAGCCCTGCCGGAGGTGCCAGCAGTTGTCCTATGGCCAGAACCGACCCGATGCGGGAGGTGGAGACACCAAGTTCCTGGTCCATATAGAGATTGAAAAAACTCATCGACGCGGACATGGCTGCAATGTAAAGCAGGCCCACACCCATCATGGTAAACACAGGACCGAGGGGAAACACCGTCGGATCACCAGGTGGAGTCGATCGTTCAGCTTCAGCTGTGGCCGCAACGCTTGCTGTGGGTGCTGACGTGTTCTCCAACGTCGTACCGTTATTCAAGGTCGTAGCGTTGTTCGGGGCCGCACCTTGCTGCACATCGACCTCTTCCTGCGTTCTGAGCAAGGCGATCCACCCGGGCAGCAGCAGGCAGCCACCAAATAACAGCGGCACCAGAAATGTCACGGGGTCCGTCTCGTTCGTCTCGAGAATCGTCGCCGTCCAGATGGGCAACACGCCGCCGGCTAGTGCCCCAAAAAAACCGGCGAGGGGCACGACGGCACCACGGGCAGCGAAGACAAAGCGCCGCTCCTCTTCTCCCGTGGTTTCCATGAGGAAAGGATTCGCATTGACGATGTAGAACGAATTGCCGAATTCGCGCAGCGCACAGCAGGACAGCAGCCACGCTGAGCGCCAGGCCAAAGGAACCACGGCAGCCATGGACAGCAATGTGAGACCCGTCATCAGCAGGAGATATCCACCGATCATGGATCGACGCGGGCCCAGTCTTCGCCCCATGATACCGGCTGGCAGCGAGGACACGGCGAAGGACGCTGCACCCGTGGCGATAAACAGGCCAATGAAGGCTGCGTCGTACCCCAGACGAGCCAGGAACAGATTGGCCAGCAGAAAGTAGACACCGGAGTAGGTGAAACCGGCAAGGGTCGCCGACAACAGAAAGCGTCGAGCATTGCCACTGAACAGCGGCCACGCCTCGACGAAGTCGCGGATCATCCGCGGGAGGGCTCGCTCATCTCTTCACGAGCCTTGGCAGACAGCGCCGCCAGGTGACCATCATTGGCCATGCCTTGTTCCAAGTGAACCATTCGCCCTGGGGTCGCTGTGGCCATCATTGTTTCCCCATACATGCGATCACTCCAGAATCGTGCGATGCCGGAGATGTAGTCTCGCCACGTTTGCAGATCTTCCTCGGCGAAGCGTTGCGTGCAGTTGATGGTGAACATGCGGCGGCGACCACTGCCACCAAAAGCCGCGTGTTTCAGATTGTGGTTGAAGACAGCAATGTCACCGGGCTTGGTCACCAGTGCCTGCGCCGGTAGCTGGCCGCCCTCGATGCCCCATCTGCCATCGATGTCCTTCACATGCTCCTGCAAGGTCTCTGCATACGTATCCTGCGCCACGTGAGACCCGGGAATCACCCGTAGACAGCCCGTGTCCGCATCGAGCTCGTCGAGATAAAATGCGATCTTGACGTATCGGTGCGACGTCTTCTTGAAGCCATCCGAATGCCACTGTGTGTCACCCGCATAGTAGTTGCCATCGGAGCTGGCGTAGTTGTAGTCGTCTCCCAATAGGTCACACAGCAAACCATTGATTCGTTCGTCGTCGAGCAAGGCGCACAACCACGGATGCTGATCGATAAAGGGCACGATGCATGAGCGCCGGCTTTCATCGTGCGGTTCGCCATGATGCCCACCGCCCCGGTCGGACCAGACCGCCTCGAAGGCGTCGGTGATCTCATCTTTGACGTCTGCGAGCAAGCCAGGCAGTGCCAGATAACCGAAGGTCTCAAAGAAGTGTTCTTGGGCCGGCGTGAGCAGGCGAGCCATGGTCTATCTCCATAAGGCGAACGTGAAGTCGCGGGCTGTGACTCGGAATCGAGTCTTGAGGAAGATTCGCTTTTCCGCAAAGGCGCAAAGGTAGGCAATCGAGGCAGTGGCGAAATGCTGCCGACGCGAGCGCTTCCAGTGCGAGGCCGCGCCGTTGCGATTCGTCGCATATGCCCGTACAATGGCGCTCTCGACCCGATCGGTCAGATTCACCACGCGTGCTCGCATATCGGAGACAATCGATGACGTCTGCTCTCTCCCTGACCCCTGGCGAAGCCGGCGATGTCGGTCTCGACGCTGATCAGCTCAATGTTGCCGCAGATCTACTCTCCGGACATGTCGATGCCGGTGACTTCTCTGCGGCGAGTCTCTTCGTCGCTCGCAAGGGACGCAGTATTCTATCTCGTGGATTTGGCACGCTGCGACCCGAAGCCGGTTCCCCCGCCGTCGACGCAGATTCGATCTTTCTCCTCGCCTCAATTACCAAACCCGTCACTGCATGTGCTTTGATGCAACTCGTCGACAAGGGACTCATCTCCCTCGACGACCCCGTTCAGCAGCATCTGCCTGAATTCACCGGCTGGGACAAGGGTCAGATCACGGTTCGCCAGATCCTGTCACACATCTCCGGGATGCCCGACATGCTGCCTCAGAACACCGAACTGCGACGAGCTCACCGGCCCATGTCCGCCTTCGTCCAGGGTGCCTTGCACACGAATCTGCTGTACTTGCCTGGAACGGACTTCTCCTATCAGAGCAAGGGCATCCTCCTCGCCGCCGAAATCGTTGAGCGCATCACCGGCCAGCGTCTGCGCAATGTCGAAAAGGCGGGGATCTTTCAGCCGCTGGGGATGAATCGCAGTTGCTTGGGCATCGACGATTTCGACATCAGTGATACCGTATGGGTTGGCACCTCAATAGATGAATCACCCGACGCCCAGCACTGGGGCCCCAACAGCGCCTATTGGCGCGACTTCGGCTGCCCCTGGGGTGGGATGCATTCCACGGGTCCTGATCTGGGCGCCTTGTTGCAGTGCCTGCTCAATGGGGGTCTCTATGGCGATCAGCGCGTGTTGTCGCAGGCCGCCGCCCGGGCGATGGTCAGCAATCAGAACCCGGCCCATCTCGATGCGCCCTGGGGTGTCGGTTGGGCTCTGCGCGACTCGAAAGTCTGGGCCTTTTTCGGCGAGCAAGTCTCATCACGCACCTTTGGCCATGTCGGTGCCACAGGCACCGTTGCCTGGGCCGACCCCGAGAGCGAGTTGATCTGTGTCTGTCTGACGAATGTGAAGATTCAAGGTGGCTCGCTGTTGCGACGTGTCAGCAATGCCGTCGCCGCTGCCGTGATCGACTAACCCCGGATGGCCATGCTCCCAGTAAAAACCCTCGGTCGTAGTGGCATTCAGGCGACAATCCTTGGCGTCGGAGGTTATCTCGGCCTGCTGCATGATGATGACAATCCCGACCACGCCATCGAAGCCGCTGTCGCCGCCGTGCAGCGGGCGATCGAACTGGGTATTCGTTATTTCGACACCTCCCCCGCCTATGGGGGTGGCCTCGCCGAAAAACACCTCGGCGCGGGTCTGGATTCACTTGATCCGCAGATGCGGCAGCAGCTGACGATCTCCACGAAGGTCGGCACCCATCCGCAGCGTCCACATCAGTACGAGTTCGAGGACATTCGCTGGTGCTACGAAAACAGTCGAAAACTGCTGGGGCCCGTCGACATCGTCTTCGTCCATGATCCGACGTCAGATCAGGATATGGACACGATCATGGGATCAGGTGGCGCCTTCGAATATCTCGAGGGATTGCGCGATACCGGCGAAATCCGTGGCATCGGTCTGGGCAATCGGACCCATCGCTGGCTGCAGCGCGTCATCGACTCTACGCGAGCCGATCTCATCCTGCCATCCTATGATTATCATCCGATTCGACAGTCCGTCGCCCCTTTGCTCGACCACGCCGCCGCGGCAAATGTGGGTGTCGTGAATGGCTCACCCTATCAGTCTGGTCTGCTCGCCGGCATCGATCTGGAACAGGCGGCTTTGAATCGATCCGGCGATGCCGACTTCGAACGGGCGCGTCAGATCTATGCGTGGTGTGAGGATCGTGAGGTAGAGGTTGGCGCCATCGCTGTGCAGTACAGCCTGCGCGAGGCCCGTATCGGGGCAACCCTCGTCGGTCCACGAACAGTAGATGAAGTCGAAGCGAATGTGCGCCACGCAACCACCCCGATTCCCGATCACTTATGGGCTGAGCTCGACGAGTTCCTGGCCAGCCTGCAACCGCCGCCCAACCCCGGCGGCGAGGCGACGTAGCCTACAGGCCGAGGTCGGCCTTGGCCTCGTCCACTTGTACGATCAGCTACGCGCAGCTCTTTGAGCTGGCAGCACTGCGCACGGCACCGACAAGGGCTCCCCCGATCGCGGCGAACGTGCGATGGTTGAGGGGAAACTCCAGAAAGACATGCACCAGACTCAGCGTGAACAGGGCGCTGACACCGATTCGATAGTCGATGGCAAACACCGCAGCGCCAGAGGCGAACAGGAACAGCTCAAAAGGCACGACCGCAGCGATCGCGACGGACGCCATCATCAGATCTGTATTGAGATGATTGATCTGATTCAGCGTCATGCGCCGGCTCGATCAACCTCGACATAGAGTGCCGGAATAAAATGACCGCTGCGTGCTGTCTCGCAGGGCGCCTCCGTGTGCAGCCATGCCTCGAGCCGTGCGGGGCCCAGAGGCAGGGAGATTCCTGGCAGGGTCGTGAGTCGAGTGCCCGCTGCAACCGGTGTCGACCACACGGTGTCATCGAGGGCTACAAAAGCGCTACCGGCGGGGAGGTCCTCCCGCCACATAAGACACACGTCGTACTGCGCATCCTCTTCAACTCGAACCGCCCACACACCACGAATTCGATCGTTGCGCCAGCCCTCGTCACCGATCGTGCGCCAGTCATTCTGTGACAACACCACCGGATTCTCATGCGCCGTGCCCAGGGGAATCGCCACAGGGTCGAAGGTGCGCCCTCCACGCGTCGTACACACATCTTCGAACCACATGTCATAGCGGCGCCGCATCGCCGTGACTCGATCTGGCTCCTGTGCCGCAAGATCCACTCGCTCTTGAGGATCTGCCTGTAGATCGTAGAGTTCGTCGGCCACATCTTCTGCAGGTCGCATCAGCTTCCAGCGTTGATCGATGACGGCGTAGTTTCGATAGCGCACCGGCGCATCACCGCGATGCCAATGCATGAAGACCTCTCGATCAGCCCAGTCGTCTGGTTGTGTTTCCCCCGTCAGTAGTGGCACCAGAGACTGACCATCCGTCGCCGGCCCATCAGTCGGCTTGATCAGTTCTGCCCCTGCGAACTGTGCGAGGGTCGGCAGCACGTCGACGGTTGCCGCCACGCGATCGATGTCACAATCCGCTGCCAGTGTTGTTGGCCAGCGCCAGAAACTTGGCGTTTGGATGCCACCCTGATACATCGACCCCTTGATCCCACGCAGACCTGCGTTGAAACGTTGTCCCTCTTCGCCTGCTGCTGATGAACCACAGGGGCCATGATCGGAGGTGAAGATGATGAGCGTCTTGTCCGCTAGACCCAGTCCATCCACATGATCTATCACTCTACCCACATTGTGATCGATGTTCGTCACCATCCCATACAGGCGAGCGTGTGTCTCATTCACAGCCGCTTGCCGATAGGGTTCGACCCACTCGTCGGCAATCTGCAGTGGCGTGTGCGGCGCATTAAAGGCGAGGTAAGCGAAGAAGGGTTGGTCTGTGCCTTGAGCGTCTGAAATAAAATCGAGGCACGCGTCGGTGAACACGTCAGTGCAGTAGCCGCGACTGTCTTCCAGTGAGCCATTGCGCACCAGCACCGGATCGAAGTAGCTGTCGTGCTCGCGCAGATGATTGGCCGGTACGTCTCCAGGCTGACCGATTCCACCCGACCGATGCACGAGGGTCTCTTCGAATCCGAGATCGTTTGGCCGTGACGGATAGTTGTCGCCCAGGTGCCATTTGCCAAAGGCCCCTGTTCGATAACCTGCCGTCGCTAACGTCCGTGCAATCGTCGGTTCCTGTGGATCAATGGCGGCGCGACCACAGTAGGTATCGAAGGCCCGTGTGCGCAGGTGCCAGCGTCCCGTGAGAATGCCGGCTCGTGCCGGCGTACATAGTGGACCCGAACAATACCGCGTCAGTCTGGTCGACTGCGCATGCATTTGATCCAGTCGGGGCGTGTGGGTGTGTGGATTGCCGTGGCAGGCCAGATCACCCCAGGCCAGATCGTCACAAATGATGAAAATGACATTTGGCTGGGAACTGGTGGTCTTGGAACGGTCGGTTGGCGAAACAGTCATGTGGTCACGAACCGGGTTGTAGGTCGCGAACCGTATCGAGTAGGAATTCGTGGATCGCGCCATTGGACACGATCGTATAGGTGCTCTCGCCATCCCAGTCACGACCATGCCAATCACTGACACGTCCCCCGGCCTCTTCTACCAAAACCATCCCGGCGGCGAAATCCCACAGTTCGTCACCAGAGCAGACCCAGGCATCGCCAGAGCCTGCGGCGACGAAGGAGAGCTCCACAGCTGTTGATCCGAAGGTGCGAGGGTAGCTCGTGGCAGCAAAACGGGACAGGGCTTCTCCATAACGTGTCCTGTGTTCGGCAGCATAGCCGTGGGTCAGATAAATCACGGCCAGAGAGGGGTCCGCCGTGGCCGCGACGTGCAGTCTCTGCTGATTGCGCCAGGCGCCCAGACCGCGTTCGGCAAGATAGAGTTCCTCTGTCACGGGATGGTAGATGACACCGAGAGACAGTTGTCCGCCCAGGCGCAGCCCGATCGATACGGCGCACAGGGGAAGCCTGCGGGAAAAGTTCGTCGTACCGTCCACCGGATCGATGATCCACAGATCACCCACCGGGTCTCCTCCAGCTTCTTCGCTCAACACACCATGACTTGAGCCGGACAAGACCTCGAAGATCGCCGCTTCCGCAGCAAGATCGGTTTCCGTCACCTCACCTTTGCCGTCCTTCAGTTGAATCGTCGACGGTTGCGCATGGAAGCGCTCACGGATCAGTTCTCCTGCGGTGAGTGCCGCTTTCACGGCCAACTGCAAATCATCTGAAGAGCCAGCAGGGAGTGGGACGGTCATCGGCAACTCACAGGTAAGGACAACTCACGGTATGGCCAACGTCGAAAGACGTGAAGAAAGAAAGACAGCGTCGACTGATGCCTTGTCCAATGTAGTGCGCGTTTTGCCCAGTGGGCCGACGGCTGAACCGTGGTCCTGGCGACGGCCATCGTGCACGAGTGACACCTTCTTTGCACATCCATGTCACCGTCCGGTGGCAAATTCGCTCGCATCAGGTGTCTGTCTCAGACCAACAGACCACGGCACGGTCGTTGCATCCATCTCTCCATGACCGCTTCCGTGCTATCAGCCGCAACCATCGGCATCGACGCCCATCTCGTACATGTGGAGGTCGACACCGACCGATCCCTGCCATCCTTCACTCTCGTGGGTCTGCCTGATTCGGCCATACGAGAGAGCCGCGAGCGTGTAATGGCAGCAATACGCAATGCCGGTTTCCAGTGGCCGCGGCGCCGCGTCACGGTCAATCTCGCCCCCGCCGATCTGCGCAAAGAAGGCTCTGCCTTCGATCTGGCCATCGCCATCGGCATCCTCGTCGCCTCCGAACAAATTCGCGCCGACACCTTAGCCGACTTTGCTCTACTCGGCGAACTCTCCCTTGATGGCTCTCTGCGTCCCGTGCGCGGCCTGCTGTCCATGGCATCAGGTCTGGGCGCACACGGTGTCTACGCGATCATCGTGCCCAAGGCGAATGCGACGGAGGCAGCCATGGCAGCAGGGCCCGTCGTATATCCTGCTGAGTCGCTGGATGACGCCGTCGAGATCCTCTCGGGAAGTGTGCGGATTCGACCGTGCGTTGTGGATGTTGAGCAGAGATTGCACGAGGAAGATGGGCGCAACTCGGCGAAGGCCGCCGCCACCGATTTCAGCGATGTCGCAGGACAGCTGGCTGCCAAACGTGCCCTCGAAGTGGCCGCCGCGGGAGGTCACAATCTGTTGCTTTTGGGTCCACCAGGTTCAGGCAAGACCATGCTCGCCCGCCGGGTGCCCACCATTCTATCGACACCTACGGTAGAGGAGGCTCTCGGGGTAACGAAGGTGCACTCCGTCGCGGGACTGCTGCCTGCCTCCCAGGCACTGGTTCGACGCCGCCCCTTCCGTGCGCCACACCATTCGATCTCTGATGCGGGCATGGTCGGTGGCGGTCGCATCCCTCGACCCGGGGAGATCTCGTTGGCCCATCACGGTGTTTTGTTTCTTGATGAGCTGCCGGAATTTCGTCGGTCCGTCATCGAGGCGCTGCGCCAGCCACTGGAAGAGGGCGCCATTACGCTTGGGCGAGCCACCACGACGGTCCGTTATCCCTCGCGCTTCATGCTCGTTGCCGCCATGAATCCATGTCCTTGTGGATATCTGGGAGACCTGCGGCATGAGTGTCTGTGTTCACCGCGGCAGATCGAACGCTATCGTGCGCGCCTGTCGGGACCCCTGCTGGACCGGATCGATCTGCATATAGAAGTACCCGCCGTCGATGTCTCCGATCTGGCCATCGACGAACACCCTCAGGCCGAGTCATCGACACAGATCGCCGTGCGTGTCGAGGCGGCCCGTCAGCGACAGCGACAACGCTTCGCCCAGGTCGCCAACACCCATTGCAATGCGGAGATGGAATCAGCTGGTGTCCGCCAGCATTGTCGGCCCCTCGATAAACCCGCAGCCACTCTGCTGCGTGCCGCCATGGAGCGACTATGTCTGTCGGCGCGGGCTCACGATCGCATCCTCAAGGTCAGTCGCACGATCGCTGATCTGGCTGCGTCCGAGCGGATCCACGTCGAACATGTTGCCGAGGCCGTGCAGTATCGGTGCCTTGATCGACCTGCCCAGGCACCGCTACGATCTTCGCTTCAGGAATCCGGATAGTGCATCGGCGTCGGCGCTTTTTTACAGCATGTTGCACGTTTTTATCATCCTTGCCTGTTGTCGGAGACCATTGTGAGCACCGTCCCTGAAATCAGGAAAAGAGCGGGCTGACTTTAGCGGGTCATCACTTTCTGCACCGTCTCAGCAAAGGCATCCACGTCCTCTGCCGTCGTATCCCAGGCCGTCATCCATCGAGCCTCGCCACGACGAGGATCCCACACAGCGAAGGTCAGTTCGCGCAGAAGTTCCTTCATCTTCTCGGGGGCGAGCCGCACGAAGACACCATTGGCCTGGGTCGGGTGAATGAGCTCTACACCGGGGATCCCACGCACTGATGCGCACAGCCTTTGCGCCATCTGATTAGCATGTGACGCCAGTTGTAACCAGAGATCGTCGGCAAGCATGGCGAGGAACTGCGCACTGATAAAGCGCATTTTCGACGCCAACTGCAGACCTTGTTTGCGAACATAGGGAAAGGTTCGTGACGCCTCGCCGCCGAAAAGGACGACCGCCTCAGCCATCATGGCCCCCGTCTTCGTCAAACCAAGACTGAGCAAATCGACACCGGCATCCACCGTGAAGGCGCGAGGAGGTATCTCGAGGTAGGCTGCTGCATTCGCCAAACGTGCACCATCCATGTGCAGAAGCCAGCCACGTGCGTGGGCCGCGTCCGCCAGGGCACGGACTTCCGCCGGCGTGTAAACGGTCCCCATCTCCGTCACCTGTGTGATCGACAGCAGCCGCGGTTTCGACTGATGCGGTTCGGCGTGACCCTCCGCGATATCATCGAGTCGATCCGGTGTCAGCTTTCCGCCTTCCGAAGGCAGGGCAAGTACTCGACAACCAACAAACCGTTCGATCGCTCCACACTCATCCCAATGGATGTGAGATGTCTCGGAGCAGACCACCGCTTGAAATGGAGCCGTCACGGCCGCCGCCGACAGCACATTGGCTGCCGTCCCATTAAAGACGAATTGCGCCTCCACGCCTTCTGTGCCAAACAATTGGCACACACGTGCCTGCGCCTCGGCGGTAAGGGGATCTTCACCGTAGGCGAGGGCGTGACCCACATTCGCATCCTGCATCGCCTGCATAACACGCGGATGAGTGCCCGCCAGATTGTCACTGTAGAAGTGTCGTCGGCCGTCGTAGCTCGCGGTCATATTGTGATGCGCCTCGTCAGGTCAGCTGGCGTCAGAGAATCCTGCATCGGAGTGCGCACCGTCGCAAAAGGGTTTGTTCTTCGAGTGACCGCAACGACATAGGGTGTAGTGAGAATTCGTCGGCGGTTGGTCCTCATTGTTAAGGACGATGCCACCGCGCACAGCGATGGGGCCATCCTTGAGAATCTGAATCTCCGCTGTCGAGAAGAACTGATCCTGTAGCTCACCATTCAGCTTGTACGCAAGCGACCCGGAGGGACACTTGCGGATCGTATCGATCACTTGCTGGGCGGCGCCGGCATTTGGCGTGGAAACTCGCTCATCACCTTCCCAGGTGAAAAACACACTCTCGGCGCCATTCACACAGGCACCAGCGTGACAGCAGGCATTCGGATTGTCGACGACGGTGAGTTCATCGCCCTCGTATTCGCGTGTAGAGGTTGCCTCACGCACCTGATTGACACCCGTGAAGCCGATCTCCCTATGGGCACCATCACAGAAGGGTTTGTTCTTGGACGCACCGCATCGGCACAGAGCGATGACATCTTTTTCCATCTCGATGTCATTGCCCTCTGCATCGTAGAGGCTCTCCAGGCCCTTCACGATGAAGGGGGCGGATTCCATCACATCGATTGTCGGTTTTTCGTCAGCCATTTGAAGTGGTCCTTTTGCTGGGTTGTGCACCGGAACCTATTCGGTTCCCTGTTGTACTCTGTCGTATATATCATGCCGGGCGATGTGTCATGCCAGGGGATGGAAGGTAACCACGAAGCCAAGCTCGTCACAGTCGTCCGAAGCGCGTATCAAGATCCACCGCCTCGCCACTGGCCGCCGAGTCATAGCCCCCTTGCACAATCGCCAGAGAGTCATAGAGAATGGGGGGTGCAATCGCTCGGCAGGGCATTCGTCGTCGCCCAGCCAATCATGTCAGCCTCCACTGCCATGCGCGTATAGTAGGCCATGGCACCACTGTGGTTGCTGCCACGAATCGCGACGATACCGACGCCATGTTCATGCGCAGCGGCGATCGCCGCCTTCATCGCGAAGTGCATGCCGATCTGCCCCATGCGGTTGGCAATCTCTGGCGTGTGGTTGGATCACGGTTTGCATGTTAGTGGCGGATTTCCCTAATGAATTCCACTGATGAATTCCACACAGAAGGTAGAACGACGAGCCTGCGCAGGCATCCCCGTCCGACGCATCCAGACGCGGCACGCCTGTGAGGCTTGATGCCCATTGATTTGTCTGTGCGCTGGGATGCTCCTTGTTTCGAGATAGCGCAGCCGCTACATCTTATCTGCTTCAGCCTTTTCCTACACGTTCGGTGACAACGCGAACTCAAGAGTCCGTCCGCTGGAGAAGACCCATGCCACGAACGCCCCCACTACCTCCTCTGCCTACCATCAAGGGCCACGCCCTCACGGCCCCACCTGCGTGGGCCCTGCTCGAACGCGAGCTCTTCGCCCTCATGGAAGACGCTGCCCGCCTTTATGCACGCGAGTATTTCGAAGCCGGTGGCGCCACACTGATGGCAGAGGACGTGGATGATCTCTACGAACAGTGCTACAACTTCGGCCTGTTCTATGCCCTGGGTGCGCACGATGATCTGTTGGAACTGCACCTGCGCCATTGGAATGCCGTGACCCGCGTGTCAGACGTCGGCTTCCAGCACCGAACACGTTACAACGAACACAAGAAGATCTTCCGCCCCTCGATCTATCGGGAATTCTGGAGTCACTCGCAGGCCATGGAGTGGCATCATCTGAGCGAAGGCAACATGGCCTTCTACGATTTCGGCGTCGCCGATCCGACGATTTCCGAAAACGAACGGCGGGCTCGCCGCTTCGCTGACATGTTCACCGGCGACGATCCGGAGGCACCCAACTACGACCCGAATCATCGGATTCTGCGCTCACCCTTCCAATCGGCACAGGGACCCGTATTGGAAGGCGATATCGAACTCGCCCACACCATGCTCTATGCTGGCCGCGGCTTGGGTGGCAGTTGCAATTATTATGGCGTGCGCGCTTCACTCTATCCAATCATCAAGGATCTCGAGGTCCGCTGGTATGAGAAACCGGCGCGTGCCAAACAGGTACTGGATCTGTTCAATCGTCTCGTGCTGCAATGTGACACGCCAAATTCTCTCGCCGCCACAGCGCTGGTGACCCACGCCTATCTGCAAACCGGCGATGAACGCTACAAACGCTGGGTCCTCGATTACACCGAGGCCTGGTGGGAGCGCACCAAGGCCAATGGCGGCATCTGTCCTGACAATGTCGATGCTCAGGGTGTGATCGGCGGTGGACGAGAGGGCTGCTTCTGGGGTGGCCAATACGGTTGGAATCACTACCAGGGCTACAACATCATGTTTCACGGGATCAACATCGCCGTGGAATGTTGCCAGTTGCTCACAGGGGATTCGAGCTGGCTCGAGTTTCTCCGCTCGCAGGTGCGGCTGCTCGTCGACAATGGTTTCGAACGTCCCGATGGTCAGTTCGTCGTCCCGACGCGTTATGGCCCAGACGGCTGGGATCGATCTCTCAAACCACCCGGGGCCAGCGTCCTGGATGGCATCGAGATGCGAGGCTACGCCCAGGAAGCCAGCCCGATGCGCGCCCAGGAGATGATCCATCTCTACCATGCTTCTATGGCGACAGAAGACCGTGACCTGATCGAGTCGATTCGCGATCGGGACACGGAGCGTGACTGGAATGAGGTGGACGTTGGCATGGGTGAGAAGAATCGCGGTCAGATCGAGTTTGCCCGCTATCAGTACTACGAGGGTCGCAACCCGGATTGGCCCGAAGAGATCCTACGCGCCGAATACGCGGCGGCCCTGTGTAGTTACCGGGAAATGGTCGAAGATGAGCGCTCCCATCTCGACATCATCCAGAGCAATCGTGTGCCTATGCACGTGGTGCTGACAAAGGCCCTGACTCAGGTCACGACAGGGGCACCGCAGTCGATCTACAATGGCGGGCTGTTGCGAGCGATGGTCAGATACTACGATGCCGATCGACTCAGGCCCGGTCTTCCCCCTGATACGGCGGCGCTGGTCGATGAATTGGGCAGTGATCGTGTCGGCGTGCAACTGGTAAACTGTCATCGCGACGAGCCGCGCCGTCTCATCGTACAGGCCGGCGCCTTCGGTGAACATCATTTCGGCGAGGTCCGATTCGATCGAGCTGATGGCGAATCTCAGGACTCGATTCGAGTCGAAGGCAAGTATCTGCTCGTCGAGTTGCCGCCTGGCGCCGCCATGCGACTCAGCGCCGAACTGCAGCGATTCTGCGAAACACCCAGCTATGCCTTCCCGTGGCACACGGACTCAATCCCCGTGCCCTTCCCGCAAGCATCCGCGGCAACGAACCCAACTGACAAGACCGAGGGGCGCGGGTCCTGGACAGGACGACCGCCCAACTGACCCGCCGTCCAGGCAAAACTGACCCGCCATTCAACCAAAGCCGGATAGGAGCCAACCCATGCGTCATTTCACACGTACTCCCGTTTATACAGGCCCCGACGATCCAGAGCGCGGTGAGCTTCGCGGCACACTGCAACTTGGCGAGACCGTCATCATCGATACCGTCGGTGGGGCAGATCACGACTATGAGGCCGCCGGCGAAACCCGCGCCGGTCAGATCACGGCGGCCAATACTACCCGTCATTCTCGTCAGGGCGGCCCCTTCATCATCGCAGGGATCGAACCCGATGATTGGGTCGCCATCGAGATCCTCGACATGGAGTGTGGCCCTTACGGGTTCTATCGAAATGCTGGCCCCCACTGGGGCTATTGGCGCGCCGTGGCCCCAGTGCGAGATGGACTCGTTCACTTTCCACCCGACTTCGTCGTGCCTGTGCGACCCATGATCGGCGTCATTCAGTTGGAATCGGTCGCCCCGCACCCCATCGATCACGGCGGCAACATGGATTTTAACTCCATCCAACCCGGTTCCACCGTCCACATCCGCGCCCAAAAAGCGGGGGCCTACCTGTCGATTGGCGATACGCATGCGCGCATGGGGGATGGTGAACTGACGGCGGCTGGCGTCGAGATCGACGCAACCGTGACACTGAAAGTCGATCGCTCACCCGGTTTCCCCAATGCCAGCCCCGTCGTGGAGACCACGGGGTACGTGGAATCGGCTGAGGAATGGCTCACCGGTGGTGTCGGCCCCACTTGGGGCGAAGCGGTGAAGAAAGCGTGGATCGAGATGGTCGCCCTGATCATCGACCGCTACGACACGACATACGAATACGCTAACATGATCGTTGGTACGATCGGCGATGCGCGACCCGGTTTTGCCACGGAATACATTGGCAGCTACTGCACTTGCCAGATCGCCATCACCAAGCAATTGCGACGTACAGGGACGCCCTATCAGGCCTGATTCACCAAGTTCCACGTGTCATTTGGGTCTGTAAAAAAAACCAGTCTGCACAAGGAAGTTTCCGAGAAATCTTCTTTTTTCTTGAAAAACTTTCGCTTCATCGCAAAGATCGCGGCAGCAGGGCTGGCACAGTGAAGGGTGCCCAGCGTCATGCCCTAAAGGGCTTCCCCGAAATTCGTGCCAGTTGCAGTCTGATGGTGGTGGTTACCCCACTGTGGCGGGGTGTTGCCCGGACACGAACATTGCCTGCAAGGGCATCGTGCTGGGCGCATCACCAAATTCCTTCAGGAAGTTCTCGGCCATCGTCGTCTTGACGATCTCTGGATCGATATCTCCACGGCGACGGATCTGGTCAGCATCGTGATAGCAGAAGCGGGACCTGGTAGAAACCCGGCGGGTCATCTTGGAAGAGGGCGGTCACCGTTTCGTTGGCAACCCGCGCGAAAGGATTTGCCTCAAAGGAGCCCCACACATTGAACACGTAGTGGCCTGAAGGCCTCAGGACGCGTAGCGCCTGCCGACAAGGACACGTCCTTGTCGGGAAAAAACATCACCCCAAATTGACAGACGATGACGTCTAAGAATTCATCTTCGAAAGGCGGCGCCAGCGCATCCGCCTGTTGTAAGTTGATGCGCTCACCGCGGCGGAACTTTCTGCGGAGCGACGTCGATCATGGGATCGTTGAGATCCGTCGCCACCAGATCACAGTCACTGTCGAGCGTGTCGCAAAGCAGGCGAGTGACGATGCCCGTGCCGGCTGCGAGTTCGAGAACTCTGTGTGGTTTTAGTTTCTCAACACGGTGGGCAAGGTCTGCACCATAGTCCACAAAAATGTTGGGGCCGAGATACTCGTCGTAGTTATCCGGAATACTACCATCAAATTGAGTGAACTCCGATTTCAAATGTTGTCCCAGGTGTTTGCATGATCCGGAATGCGTGTTCGCTCTTCCGAAATGATCTTCACCACAGCCGTCGCGTGTCGTTGCGGCATGTGATGTAATTCGCTGTCGAAGCGATCCCCGACGAATTCCGCATACGAACATGACGCCTCCAGCGCCTCCTGGTCTTCTATCCCCGAAACCAGTTGCTGTTTCACGCGGGTGCGCACACCCCGCAAGTAGGACGCCCCCCATCTGAGGCAAGCGGCCACTTCGTCGCCATGTGCCACGGGGCCGTGGCCGGGAACCAGCACATCGATCTGGTCCCCCTTTTCCAGCAGCAGACGATGCGACATTTCGAGCGTGCGTCCATCTCCATCATTGAGCGCAGGCACAATCCCCGTAGCAATGGCATCTCCAGCGATGAGTGTCCGGCAATCTTCGATGAGGTAGCTGGTGCCATCGGTACTGTGACCGGGTGTGCGGATGGAGCGAATCGTACGCCCCCCTAGATACCAGCTCATGGTCTGGCCGAAGGTCGCCGTCGGCCAGGGAACGCGGGCTGCCGCTTCTTCTTGAGAAACGCCCCAGCGTTGTGCCCAGGATGGCACTTGCTTGCGCATCACCTCGGGTGTGAGTTCGTGACTGAAGACTTCGCCGCCTCCCAGCGCCGCCGCACCCCAGACATGATCAGGGTGTCCGTGGGTATAGATCAGTCGCGTCGGCTCCCGCCCATGTTGGCGCATGAACGCCGCCATCGTCTCGCCGTCGGCGGCATCTCCGCCGCCGTCGATGGCGACAGCCCCGTCGTCACCGAATACGATAGCGCACAGGCCGTCGGCCCAATCGTGGTGATAAGCAAAGACGCCGTCGGCGACCTGCTCAAAGGTATCGGTCATTGAAGACGGTCTCTGCGGATGGTTCTGTCGATAATGCTCAATTGCTCGTGCAACGCTCGACAACCTCCATGATCTCCGCCACGGTCTCACCTTCCAGCTGTTGTCGCAATTCGACGATGCCCTCCTGATTGAGACCGCGTTCGTCTACACCGTAGCCCAATCCCAGCTCCTTGCAGAGATTGTCAGCAACATGGACCAACGCCATCAGGCCGTCTGGAACGGTACCCGGATCATGGTGGTCACCAACGCCGCGCACGAGGGTCGCCGCCATACGCGCTTGCATCAACAGCAACTGTCCCAACTGCTCATGGCTGACGAGATCTCCCCGTCGCTCTTCCGCATCGTGGAATTGCATCTCTTGTGAGTTCGACATCGTCGACAACCGCTCGAAATGCTCCCAGCAGAAAAAGCCACTTTCTTCCGGTTTGATCAAACCGTTGATGAGTTTGATCTGCAGGGCAACGCTGCCCAACTTCCGCCGCCCGAGACGCACGATGGCAGCATGTGCAGGTGCTTCAGGCGACGCTTCACCCGCTGCGGCAAGATGTGAAAGGGCACATGCTGGGCACGATCAGAACCACGGGCAGTCGGCGAGCAAACTCGCCGCCTCCATGGGCGATCGAGCCAGGATCGGGTTGTAGTATGGGTCCTGGTTAGGGGCACGCCCCCCTGAGCCATCGACCCACGCGGAGTCGGGTTCGCTTCACGCGGTCCATTCTTCTACTAGTATTTGGTGTTGCGATACCCATCGGGCAGATCAGCCAGACCATCGGTGAAGCTCACACGAGCCCCCGTCTCATAGGCTCGATACAGTGCCAGTCCCAGACCTACATTGCGCCGTCCATTGATCCCGTCATTCTCGGGGCACTCCTTGTGGCCGTCGATGGCATCCGTCAGATCCTTGAGTTCAAGGTGGTAGGCGTAGACTTCTTCACACTCGACTATCTCCACCTGCTCGGCGCCACGTCGATAGAGTTCAATGGGGCCACCCCATCCATCGAAACGCAGACCACCTTCGCTTCCCGCAATCCAATAACCCCTCGTCGGCACGCCCACGGTGCTGCCCGTACGGGTCGTGACGACGGCGCCATGGGCGAACGTCACGGCACCTTGAATGATCTGGGGACTGATGTATCCGTCTACGACCCGCTCTTCTCCGATTTCGCAGGAGACTGCCTGGACCTCCCCAAAGACGGAACGGGTGAAATCGAGTTCGTGAATGAACCCCTCCAGCGCATGGCCTCCCGTGTTGGCAGGGTCATTGCGCCAATGATCTGGCGTCGCACCCGCCGCATTTTCCTGGCGAGCCTTGGCTGCCCCCAACCGATCGATGCTGCCTGACACGGGCGTGCCAATCGCGCCGTCGGCGATCAATCGTCGACTCTTGAGAAAGGCGCCCCAGAACCGCAGGCTGTGTCCGATGGCCAACTGCACGCCAGCTGTTGTACAGGCCTCGATCATTGCCTGACAGTCGTCCAGGCCCAGAGCCATTGGTTTTTCACACATCACATGTTTGCCCGCTGCCGCTGCCTGCGCCACCAGCCCTGGATGGCTCGAGGTGGGCGTGCCAATCACAACCATGTCGATATCAGCAGAAGCCAGACCAGACTCCAGATCCGTCATCATAGTTGCTGAAGTCTCCTCTGCGCGGCGTGCAGCGGCGTCAGCATCCAGATCGAACACCCAATCGAATTCGCAGTCGTCATGCTCGGCAACGGCGCGGATCCAGGCGCTGGCAATGCCACCGCAACCAATCAGTCCGATTCGATGTGCACTCATCTGTCTTGGTAACCTTTGGCTTGGAGTTGTATGTTCGGGTGATCCTGAAGTGGTGGCGCTGAATGCGCCACCACGTTCTGTGCGCCGAAGGTAGGTCGTCTGCCTGTATGCGCCAGGTTGAACCGCCTTTAGCGTCCGGTGCCCCCTCGATGCCACCCGATTTACAGGCTGCTCTGGCCGAGGTTCGTGAACGACTCGACGAAATCTTCCTCCGCTACGATGAAGCAGCGGCGGAATTGCTGCGCGTGGCATTGCTCGACGGGCACTTTGCCGACGAACCCGCCGAACGTGTGGATTGGCCTGTCTATGCACAAGGCAGTGTCGATCTCGATGGCCTGCGGCAGCGCCAGTGGCTGATCACGACCATCTACAATGGCATCCCACCTCGACGCGAGCAGCGCCTCGGCGATGCCCATGATCGTTATCGGCGCCTGGAACCGACCTACCATAGGGCCAATGTCGCCTTTCTTGAGTTGCGGCAGCAATTCGTCGCCGCCGCACACGGTGACGAGGCCGAGTTTGGTCAGCTCTATCACAATGTCTATCTCGACGCGCTGGCGCGCCCAAATCCTATCCCCTTGGACGAGGGGGAGTCCGCTCTGATAGAGTTCAAGGTCGCTCGAGCGCCCCTTGCTCACGCCGCTGCCGTCGCCGGCAAGATCAGCACGTCTCCCGCTCAGGACGACCCGCGTTGGAATGATCTCTACGATCTCGAGGAGTTTGGCCAGGCAAGTCTTCGCACCCAGCTGCGCCGCATAGCAGAGCAGGTCGTCGACTTCCTTGCCGCTGGCGAGCACCTTGCGATTCGTTACAACACCTTCAGCAACTTCATCTGGTTCGGCATTGCTGTGTGGAAGGTGGTGACAGATGTCGAATTGCTCGCCGAAGCCCTGCGCGGCAAGGTGGCCGAACGCTGGCGCACGAAGTTGCTGGATTATGTGCGACTCCTGCAGGGAATGCTGCTGAAATTCCTCGAAGCGCATCTGGAGGATCCGGCACAGATTCGTCCCCGGGACTACTGGTACGGCCAGCAGTACAGCTACCTGACACGGGACATGATCGATCTGACCCGCGAGCTGGTGAAGGGAGCACGGCGACTGCAAAAGCGCGGCAAGGTGGATCTACCACAAGTCCAGTTGCCACCCCTGTTGGCGGGCGAAGCGAAGGGGCGTTTTGTCGACTACCCCCATGTAGGGGCATCGGGCGAGCACAGCAAGTGGTCGCGTCGTCTGAAGTTGATCAAATGGATTGGATTGTTTCGCCGACGAGTGCAGCACACAGTGCGCCTCAAAGCAGAGAAACGCAGCACCGAGGAGACATTGCAGTCTTCTTGGGACGCCGCCTCCGACTGGGGTCGCCGCACATTGGATGTTTTTGGCGTTGATCTGAAGATCACCATCGACCCACGCTTCGCGGACATGGCGGCACGACTCGAACTGGCCAGTGGCAAGAGACGGGTCGTCTTCTTCCCCACCCACCAGAGTCTGCTCGATCATCCCGTCATGTATTCGACCCTGTCGTCGCCACAGATGATCGAGGCCATGGGTTGGGATGGTCCACAGCCCTGCAGTATGCTTGCCCGTGCGGGTCTCACGACACCGACAGATCTCAAAGTGGCGGGCCGCACGATCAGCTTGATTGGTGTGGATGCCAAGACGGCGGATCGCCTGCTTGAGGAAGTTGACGGCTACGTCATCCTCGATCGATCCGATGAATCTGCTGCACCGACGGCGCGTTTTGCCAAGGTTCTGGAGCAACGACCCGGCGTGGTCTATGGGGCAGGCACGACATCGGCCTATGATCTGCAGGTGTTACCCATGCAGCATGCACTGTTCGCTTATTTGCCGGCAGACATCGTTCTGGTGCCCATCGCCATGCGCGGGATTCACCAGCTTTGGCCAAAATGTCCGGCAGGCAATTCCAATATCTGTCCCGGGTCGGTGGAGGTCGTCATCTCACCACCTATTCCGGGTGAGACAACCCTGTTGCCACGCAAACGTGCCCTGCGCACACAACTTGAGCCAGCGACGTTGTTTCAGGCGATCCACATCGTCGAATTGCTCAATCCCGAGCCCTAGCCGCTTCCAGGCTTTTCTCATCCACACCAAAACCCAGCGTCGCCGTCGCCTCCACCTGCGCTGAAGTCGATCGCCCGCCGCCGATCCATGCCATCCAGGGTCGCCCACTTTCGGCCAGCGGTTGTGGGTCCACCGTCTGCAGCGCTGGCAGAGACCAGGCTTCCGAGCCTCGATGCGGGCAGACACGCACGTGATTGACCTGCGCCAGACGATAGATCTCCAGCAACTGTGTCAGACCACCACACCAGCACACATCAGGCTGATAGATGTGGTGCGCTCCCCGCGCCATCAGTTCGGCGAAGCCACGTGCCGTGAACTCGTGCTCGCCACCGGCGATCGGTACTGCAGACACAGAGGCCAGCCGCGCGTATCCATCGAGATCGTCTGCAGGTAGGGGCTCTTCCAGCCAGTCCAAATCGATCTCAGCCAGACGCTGGCACAGACTGATCACAGCATCCACGTCGTGCCAGCGCATCCCCACGTCTGCCATCAGACGGATATCAGGACCTATGAGCCGCCGTGCAGACGTCAGCATCGCAACGATCGCGTCCGCCTCGTGACTCGGATGCAGTTGTCCCAAGCCGCCGATCTTCACAGCACCGTATCCTGCAACGACAGCTTCTTCGATCTGGCCCAGCCAGCGTGTGGCATCAGCATCCTTGGAAATCGTCCGATACATCGGTAGGCGTTGCCTTGGCTCGTCACCCAACAGCGCCGCCACCGTCGTCGCCTGTGATTTTGCCCGCAGATCCCACAGGGCCAGATCGACGGCTGACTGCGCCATGATCGCCAGCCCCTTGCGACCGAAGGGCAGCGTTGCCGCATACATCTGCTCCCACAGATCCTCGACGGGGTCCGCGTCGGCGCCGATCAGACGTTGTCGCAGAACCGTGTCGATCACATGTAGCCCCGCCTCGCCACCACCACCCATGCCATAACCGATCAGGCCGGTATCGGTCTCCAGACGCACACAGATCTGCCCCATCCATCCACGCCAGTCTGATGGCCCACGAGCCGCAGCAGGCATGAATGGCGTCATGGCGGTAATGATCATTGTCGCTCCCTTCGCGAGGGTTGTGCGGTCTCGCTCGACTGCTGATGCGGTGTAGATTTACTGAACCCTTTGAGGTCAATCCATCTTCAGAAAACGAGACGACCCTTGATTCTGCTGATTCCCGCCGACGGGCCCTGCTTCGCGGGTTGCAGGGAGCCTTCGTACTAGGCGCCCTCGAGTGGCTACGGCACTGGACAGTGACCGACGATCCGCCACAAGACGATGTGTCACAACAAGACGCAACCTAAACCGGCAGACGACGCAACCAGATCTGGGTCTTTAAGGTGTCCTCGTAGCCAGCCGAGCGCAGTTACCGGTATTGGGCGTAGTTGTCTTCGAACAACCCTTTCAGTTTCGCCGCCGCTCTGGCGTAGGCCCCCTTGTCTGCCCAAGTGCTCTCGGGCCACAACACCTGACTGGGAACATCGTCAACTTCTGTGACCACTTCGAAGCCAAAGATGGGATCGATCTTTGTCGGCGCCTCAATCAACCTGCCCTCGTGGATGGCGTTGATGATGGCGCGAGTGAAACTCAGCTTCATGCGCGAACCAACACCGTGGGCACCACCTGACCAGCCCGTATTCACGAGCCAGACATTCGAACCGTGCTCGCGCAATCTGTCGGCGAGCAGTTGAGCATACTTCTTGGGATGCCATGCGAGGAAGGGACCACCGAAACAGGGCGAGAAGGTTGCCTCCGGTTCCGTGACACCCACTTCGGTGCCAGCCACTTTTGCCGTGTAGCCACTGATGAAGTGATACATCGCCTCTTCAGGTGTGAGACGGGAAACGGGCGGCAACACACCGAAGGCATCGCACGTGAGAAAGATGACATCTGCCGGATGGTCACCGATACACGGGACCTTCGCATTGCTGACATTCTCGATCGGATAGGCACCGCGCGTATTCTCGGTGATGGAATCATCCGTAAAATCGACACCGTGGGTCTGCTTATCGTAGATGACATTTTCCAATACAGAACCGTAACCCAGGGCATCGAAGATCTCTGGCTCCGTATCGTGGGATAAGAAGATCGCCTTCGCATAACATCCACCCTCGATGTTATAGATCCCTGTATCCGACCAGCAGTGCTCGTCATCACCAATCAGCAGTCGCCGCGGATCTGCAGACAACGTCGTCTTCCCCGTACCGGAAAGACCAAACATCACTGACGTTTGCCCGGATACTCGATCGGCTGTCGCCGAGCAGTGCATCGACAGGATTCCTGCCTTAGGTGCTGCATAATTCATGTACGTAAACACACCCTTCTTCATCTCTCCCGCGTATTCGGTGCCGAGAATGACGATCTCTTTGGCTTCGAGATTGAGGTCGACACTCGTCTTCGACGTCATTCCTGTCGTGTGAAGATTGGCCGGGAATTGTCCCGCATTGATAATCACCAGATCCGGATCACCATAGTCTGCCAGCTCTTGCGCTGTAGGCCGAATGAGCATCGTATACATGAAGAGGGCGTGATAAGGACGAGCACAGACGACGCGCACTTTCACACGTGTCGCCGGATCCCAACCGGCGAAGGCGTCGACACAATACAGACGCGAGCGCGTGTTGAGAAAGTCGATGGCGCGCTCACGATTTATAAGGAATGTGTCCTGCGTAATGGGCATGTTGATCTGCCCCCACCAGATATCGTCCTGACTGTCTGCATGCCGGACCACTCGCTTGTCCAATGGTGAGCGACCTGTTTTTGCGCCGGAGTAGGCGATCAGGGCACCCGATTCAGCAATGACCGATCGTGTATCTGCACGGATCGAATCTGCATAGAGTTGCGGAACGGGTGGATTTCTGTGCACATCTTCAACGAGCAGGCCATAGGACGTTAGATCCACACTGCGCACGTTTTGTGACTCCGGATAAGGAGATGAAGGTCGGAAGGGAAGACAGTCTGGGGAAAAAGAGTGGAATCCCGCATCCACGCCACATGTAATGCGGCCTGGATCACTGATTTGCTGGATCTTAAACGGTTTCTCCGGCGCCATTGGCGTCAAGATCGGATCCTGGCCGTGCTGTGGAGATCGAAAACGCCTACGATCGCGATGCCAGCCTCGATCCTGGCAGGAGCTCACTGGTTGACAACAGCCCCGCTCAGGGCAAGCTCGCCATCCACTCACCATAGCCGAGTGGTTCCATCTGCTTCTTGGGCACAAAGCGCAGCGAAGCCGAATTCATACAATAGCGCAGACCCGTCGGTGCCGGGCCATCACTGAACACGTGACCCAGGTGGGAATCTGCCAGCTTGCTGCGGATCTCAGTGCGCGGTACGCCGATTTTGTAGTCCGTGTCTTCTGCCAACGCATCCTCAGCCAGAGGCTGGGTAAAGCTCGGCCAACCTGTCCCAGACTTGAACTTGTCCGCTGACGTAAACAGAGGCTCGCCCGAGACGATATCGACGTAGATCCCCACACCCTTATGATCCCAGTAGGAGTTGGCATAGGGTCGCTCGGTACCATCGTGTTGCGTCACCTGGTATTGCAGTTCGTCGAGATGCTGTTGCAGCGCTGGCTGCGCTGGCTTGATGAAGCCGAGTGTGGGTGGCAGATCCACATCCTGCCACGTTCGCTCGAGGAATTCGGTGCGTCCCGAACCACGTCGATAAGCGTAGTAGTGGGTCGGATTCTTCTTGTAGTAATCCTGGTGATAGCCTTCGGCTGGATAGAAAGCGGCGCTGGGAACGATCTGGGTTGCGATCTCATCGAAGACGCCCGTGCTCTTCAACGCAGCAAGGGAAACCTCAGCGACCTGTCGCTGATAGTCGTCGTAGACAAAGATGGCCGGTCGATATTGGCTGCCGCGATCGCCGAATTGCCCACCCGCATCGGTTGGATCAAAACTCTTCCAAAAGACCCGCAGCAGCTGGTGATAGCCGATCACCGCTGGATCGTAGGTGATCTGTACCGCCTCAGTATGGCTGGTGTTTCCCGATGACACCTGCTTGTAGCTGGGATCGACCTCAGTCCCACCCGTGTAGCCTGATACGACAGAGATGACCCCATCGAGTTTCTCGAAGGGTGGTTCCATGCACCAGAAACAGCCACCGGCGACCATGGCAACCGCCACATTCTCATGGGCAGACTGGGCGGTACTTTCGCGGGTAGACTCTGACGTATCTGCTGGCCCTGAACAGGCCAACGTAAGAGAGGCGATCAGCAAGCTTGCCTGCCTGCGACGCCATGGTCGGGTTGTCTTCATCTGATTGAGCTCTCTCAAAGGCCGCCGCAGACGCGGTCATGCACCGGGATACAATCCTGATCATAGCCGGGATACATCCCTGATCATAGTCGGTGGACGCCGCACCCCAAGAGCCGGTTCTGCTGTGTGGCTATTGTTTAGGCAATTGTTAGAGCTTTGTTACAGTTTCATCACCATATGGTTAACTATAGATCCGGGCATCTCGATGGTCGATGTAGGCGGTTCATTGGCAGAAAGTGAGTCTCAGAACCGGTGTTTGAATCACCAGTTAGTCGAAGACTATTCGTCGAAGACCATCTAGGAAACGCGGTCTGGTTTCGGCAGTTCCATAGTACGTCGTTGCACGAGTTCACCCGGAATGTCAAAAAGAAAGATCGACGGCAAGGGCATCGTCACCTTTCCGTGATGTTGACGACGGCGTGCATGGCTCAGAACCAGGCGGCGCTGAGCCCTGGTGATACCGACGTAGAGCAGACGTCGTTCTTCTTCGATATCACCAGCTTCTTCCGATTGCATTTGCAGTGGCATCAAACCCTGCTCGAGACCACTGAGAAATACGACGGGGAACTCGAGACCCTTGGCGGCGTGCATGGTCATCACCGTGATCGCCCCGCCTCTGTGGCGCTCGCCTGCTTGTCGCTCAACATCGGCTTCGCCCCCGAGTGCCAGACCATCCAACAGCTGCTGCATCGTCTCACAACCCTGGGCCGCTTGTACAAGTTGATCAAAGGCCGGTGTTGCTTCAAGACCCAGATCTGTCTGCCAGGCACGCAGTACTTGTGCCGGTGGATCCGTCTGCGAGCGACGACCATACCCTTCCGCGGCCCGTCTCATGGCCTCGATCTGCGCCGCCGCTATCGTCGGCAATTCACCGATCGCCCGATCCATCACTTGCGTTGATACGAGAGCTCGCGACAGATCTGTCATCGCCGCTTTGCCCGGATGGAAGGGGCTCATGCCACGCAGTGCCTCCAACAGACGCAGGGGGCGGGTTGGCGCCAGCGCGTATCTGAAGAAAGCCAGTGCCTCGCGTGCACCAGTCTGCTCAAGAAAACTCGTATGGCCGAGCAAGCGGTAAGGCAAACCCTCTTCGAGCAGGCAATCTTCGATCACATCCGCTTGCTGCCCGGTGCGAACGAGAATCGCCATGTCACCATAACCGTATTCACCTGCGTCAGGACCGACGGGGGGCGGGTTGAGCGACGCCGACCCACCGACCAACTCACGTACTCTGTGCACGATGGCGATCCCCTCCGCCGTATCGGAGTGTGTGTCGATCAGTTCGATCGCCGCCCGCCCTGCCGGTAGAGGTGACAGGTGGGCCTTGCCAAGTAGCTCCGTCGCGGCTCGGGCAATGCCAGTGACGGACCGGTAGTTCGTCTCCAGACGAACATCGACAGCACGGGCAAAATCGGTGCGCAGGCGGTGGAAGAAGCCGGGATCCGCCCCACGAAAACCATAGATGGCCTGATCGGGATCGCCGATGACGAACAAACCTTCGCCGTCCCCGGCCAGCGCGCGAACCAATCGATACTGAACGGCATTCATATCCTGAAATTCATCGACGAACAGCCAGCGACAACGCTCGCGCTGTGCCGACAGGGCGCCTTCGCCGCGCAATCGATCTGCCCAGCGCAGCAGCAGGTCATCAAAGTCGCAGGCACTCCAGGCAATCAGGCGCTCTTCATAGGCACCGTAGACGGCGGCAAATTCTTCATCCGGAGGCAGATCGCCGGCACGGATACCGGCTGCCTTCCAGCGACTGATCTGTTCCTGCACGGAGCGCGCCTGCCCACCGCGCCCGGCACCCGCCTCGGCGAGGACATCGCTGATCAGGCCGCGTGCTTCGCGTTGGTCGAGCAGCAGGGGCGTCGCTTCTTCACCATCGAGGTCCCGCAGCGCCTCGGCTGCCAGCTGATGGAACGTACCAAGCCGTATTCGGTCGGCCGCTTCACCCAGCAGGGGCTGCAGACGTTGGCGCATCTCCGCCGCTGCACGGCGCGTGAAGGTGAAGGCCGTGATCGTTGCCGGATTCACGTCGCAACACTCCACGAGCCAGGCGATGCGGCGTGTGAGTATTCGTGTCTTGCCGGATCCCGGACCGGCGTCAACGATGACTGGGCCATGTTCCACCGTGACCGCCTCGAGTTGATGCGCATCGAGCCCTGCCAGTGGATCAGCAGATGCTACGTCGGCCAGGACGTCATCCGCAGCCTCCAGCAATCCTTGACGCTGCGGTTCCCGACGAGCATCGCGCGCCAGATCCGTGAGGGTCAGAGCCGCGTCGAGGTCCTTCTCGTCGGGACCGGCCTGTGGATTGTCCTGGGGTGGACCGGCCTGCGGCCCATCATCGGTCGGGCCACCATCCCGCGGATCTGTGGCATCATCGATCGATGGCGGTGTGGGCAGTTCGGGTTCGGTTCCGACGATCTCGTCGTTTGGTGTCTGGTCCAGCATCTGTGATTCAGACTCGCTCTGCTTGGATCGGTCAGGAGCAACGGGGGGGGGCAATTCGAATAGAGGCGGTGGCATGTCGAAGAGGCGTCCCTGGCTTTCCAGCCGCGTGCGCTCTTCATCCGTGAACAACTCGATGACGCCGTATTCTCCGTCGTGGCCAGGATCGATATTCACCTCGCCCGTACGCATCCGTCGCACGCCCTCAGCAACCAGAGACTGACCCGCCTCCTCGATGCGAGCCACGTCGACCTGACGCAGCAGATCGAGCTCGCTGCCCAGTTGCGTCAACAGGTCCATATAGATGGCCTGTACTTTCTTGGATTTGGCACCCACGCCGACTGCGGCACTGATCACCTCTTCGAGGGGGATCAGATAGTCATACGGTCGCGACGCAGCAGCAGCGGCTTCCTCAGAACGATCTGCCAGCTGCTCGACGCGGTGCAGAACACCGACGGTGAGTTGCTTGCCACAGGCGGGACACATGCCATCAGCGGCCAGCGTCTGACGCGGCTCCCAGCTGACGCCACAGTTGCGGTGGCCATCGAAGTGATACTTCCCCTCCTCGGGATAGAACTCGATCGTGCCCGTGAAACGCTCGCGGTCGTTGTCCTTCAACGCGTCGTAGATCCCGCGATAACTCAGATCTGTATCGTAGCACGTCGCCTCCCGACCCAGCTTGGATGGCGAGTGCGCATCAGAGTTGGAGATCAAGGCAAATCGGTCGAGGGCGGAGAGCTTGCAGTTCATCAATGGATCAGAGGACAGGCCCGTCTCTACCGCAAAGATGTGAGGTAGCAGGTCCTCGTAGCAGGCCTCGAGACTGTCGAAGCCAGAATTTGCGCCCAATACAGCGAAATGCGGTGTCCAGATGTGGGCGGGGACAAACAACACGTCCTCACTCGCCTGCAGGCAAGTCTCCAGTAGGTCGCGACTGTCCAGACCGAGAGTCGGCCGTCCATCGGAGGCGAGATTGCCGATGTTGCCAAGCTTTTGATTCAGCCTGTCCACCGCGTCGAAATCGGGCATCGCCACGACGTGGTGCACCTTCCGTGTGCGATCTCGTTTCTTGTAGATCGTGCTGATTTCAACGGTGAGCATGAAGCGCACATCACCGTGACAAGAAGCCGGGATCTGACCGTCGACCTCATCCCGATGCTCTTGTCGGAGCCGATACAGACCCTCCTCGGCCGGCTCCAGCGTGTCCTTGAGTTCTTGCAGCCATACGGGGTGCGTGAAATCTCCCGTGCCGACGACAGTGATCCCCTTCAGATTCGCCCATTGGTACAGGCTCTGTGGGTTCAGATCGCGACTGGTGGCACGTGAAAAACGAGAGTGTAGATGGATATCAGCAACAAACCGCACGGGCGGGCCTCGGCGTGGGCGGCCACCCGCCGCAGCATCGTGGCGGGTGGGCTCGCATTTAGCGGACGCGGGGAGGACCGGACCGCTTGCACGGTATCCGGCGGAAAGATCGACAACAGCCGTGATCGGGGGAGGATCTGCTGGCCATCGACGATCGAATTGGAGAACGGCGAGCCTGCGCGCTCACCGTTGTTTCAATATACGGCTTGTGTAGGCATTGGCCACGTTACGAATAAAGAGCCCTCACCAGCGATCAGTCGACGGTGAGTTCACCCGCCGCCAGGGAAGCGGCACCAATGGCGCGGATCTGCTCAACGGTCGTGTCACCATCGCCATAGAGTTCGGTGACGAAATCCACATCGAAGACCGTTCCAGCCGGCACCGGTATAGTCTTCGGCATGAAATTCACATGCACATCGATGTAGTTACCGCAGACGGAAAAGTGGAAGGGACATTCCTCATGCTGTCGGTTATTCATAAAGGCCAACACATTGCCACGATCCGACGCAAATAGACCGTAAAACAGATGTGGACCTGCCTCGGAATCATCCGAACTATGTGAGCTGGTGTCAGGCCGCAGGTTGTAGATCATCGACGTGGAGTTTTTCTGCATGAACATGACCGCATCGTGATGCCAAGTCTCCACCAGGCGCGACGGATAGGGAAAGATGTCGGAGAACTCGACGGTCCCACCGTCCCACTGCGTAAGGACCTCCATCCGCATGCGCACTTCCAGGCGCGGCCGGGGTGTGTCCGCCGGGATCGTCAACCAGGTTTCTGATTGGGCGCGGCCATTTGGGTTGATCGTGCACCAATAGAGTTCGATGCGCGCAGGCCCCGTATCAAGGATCTGAAAATCCTGGATGAGATTGCAGTAGTGATGCGGCGATATCCCACAGGAGAGGAACCACGCCATGGGCATCTCCCAGACAACGGGATCCAGTTGATCGAAGGCGGTGAATCGATGCAGAGCCCCAGAGAACAGGTCGACCTCCAGCAGGGGGCGGTGGGCATTGTGGCTTGTCCAGACAGCCAGATCTCGGTGGTTGCCGGCGCGACGCTGCAGATCGACCCCCGTGATTTCGCTCTGATACGTTGCCTGCACACCGGCGACTCGCTCGATCTGCAGAGTCGTCGCTCGATCTGCCGACAGTCGGTGACTCACCAGCACGTCATCGACACAATCGTTGCGGTGGCTCATATCCATGGGCACGCAGATATCGTCCGTGAGTTCGCCCTCTGACATGAGTTGCGGTCGAAGGGGTTCACCGTTGGCGAGGGCGATCACACCCCCTCGGTGTCGCGGTTGTGTCTTGCGGCGATAGTGTCTGACCCGCACAACTCGCTCCAACGCATCCTGTGGAAACTCGATCAGCACCTTGCCCGGATCTGCTTGCCCCACTTCGTAGGTGCCATCTTCTTCGGTGTAACAACGAAAGTCGCCACCCGTAATCTGCGGCGTCAGCGGCCGCTGGACAGCAGCGATTCGTTTGGCCAGATCCGCTTCATCAGCAGCCACAGAGATGACGAGGCTTGCCGCGTGCGCGATCACACCGTCGGGTTGGGCCCCCTCGCGCCAGATGAAACGAGCCATCGGTCCGTTTTCCTGTCTGGCAACCGCCACACGCGCTGTCTCGTGTGTTGCCCATCCCATGTTCCCCTGACACCACTGCTGCATTCCTGTGGGCCATCGCGAAGCATAGAACGGTGGCAGCGGGCCATGATCATAGCCCATCTTCACCACGTCGCCCGCGTCTCTTACCCAGTAGAGACCGACAGGTTTCAGCGAATCTGCGCCGGTGAAAACGATCGACTTCGGCGGTAGATCATCACCAAAGGCACGCGATGTTTCGTCGCTGCCCAGTTCGTCATCACCCACCCAAACCTGGCTGTAGGCTTCGTCACCCATCGCTTCGATCCAAGCCGCGTCGACGGCACCGTGGGCACAGTCATCGATGATGTGCATCGACCAGGTGACGTGCATATCTCCTTCACGATACAGCCAAACATCCTGATGGCCGTCGCCGTGGTAGTGACCTTCAGCGTCGAGTAGATCAAAGGCGACGCGCATACCTACGCGCACCGGGCCTTCCTCTAAAAAACTGCACTTGGGTGCCGGGTCGTGTTCCTGCTTCAGTTCCACCATCTGGCCGTGGTCGGCGCTGGCCTCGGTGTGCCGACAGATCAGACGCACACGCAGGCCAAAACGCATCACATAGGGCAGGTGGTCTCCAGGCGTCGGCACAGCGGGCACGTCGCCATTTGCTGCCACCGTGAGCACACCGCCGGCGTGTTTGGCAATGCCGATTCCTGTGTCACCGAAATGTCCGAACCAGTGGGTCCGAAGGTCGGTGAAGATTCCGTCTGTCATGTCATTGCCTGCTCTGTAGACTCTAGTGCTCTGTGAAGGGCACTAGAGTCTACTTTTTTTGGGATGTCGTTGCTGCAGTAGGAAGGTGTCGCGGCAACATACGGAGCCGGAGGACCCGGCGACAGCAGACAATCGTGAGGCGACGTACTCTATAACCTTATGGCGTATCGCCTCATTGGCAGCATTGTGTGATCTTGACAGGCAATGCCTTGCAGTGGTATTGGGTATGCCACAACACACCCTATCACCCAACTCGACGTTGAAGGACGATCTGATTCGATGCTCATCGCGACCGATCAACAGGTTCTGTTGTTCAACACCAAGGACAATGACGTCGTACCCATACCACTGGTTTCAGCTGATACGACGCCCATCATCGACATGACCGCATCTCTGGCCGCCGCCTGGGTGGGTGGCGGCGATGTAGTGATCGGTCGCGGTGGCGAGCTGGGCAGACTACAAACAGATCTGGAAGAGAAGGTCACCAGCCTCCGCATCCTGAGTGAAGAGCCTCTTGTCTTGCTCGTCGGTACTGAGCCAGCACATCTGTATCAGATCACGGGGGATGGCTTGGTAGAACCACTGGAAACCTTCGATCAGGTCGAGGGCCGCGATGCGTGGGGTACCCCCTGGGGTGGGCCAGCGTCTGTGCGCTGCCTCGCTGATCACGGCAAGTGGCTGTATGCAGATATCCATGTGGGCGGTATCGTGCGCTCAGGTGATGGCGGCGAAACTTGGGCACCCATCAAAACAGGCATCCATCAGGACGTACATCAGATCGCCACCCATCCGTCGGCGCCCGAGGGATTGTATGCGAACACCGCAAACGGCGTCTTTATTTCCGAGGATCGCGGTGATAGCTGGCGGCATGCGGTGGATGGGCTGGCAACACGTTATGGCCGTGCCATCGCCGTCGATCACGAAGATGCCAATGTGCTGCTGGCCAGTGTCAGCCTCGGTCCGCATCAGGGCGAGGGGCGGCTGTATCGTTCAACCGATGCCGGTGCTTCCTGGCGTCATGTGAGTCGCGGTTTCCCGCCGTATATCGAGGGCAACATCGACACCGCCTGTCTCGCCTTCGCTGGCGTCGATCGCGCCTGGGTTGCGGTGGAGCGGACACTCTATCGCAGTGATGACCTGGGTGAGAGCTGGACCGAAGCGTGGGAGGCGGAAGCACCGATCCGCGCCCTCGCCGCCCGCGTGTAAAGTGTCGGGCCTAGAGTCGGGCCTGCCCGCAGGCGTGTTGTCTTACGACGACGTCAACACAGCATTCGTCGGTCGGTCCTTTTCATCGACGGTCCCATAACGAGCCGAGAATTGCGGTGGCAGACGACCGGCAATCTGCACCGCTGCTGTGTCTCCCACTACCAGGGTCCTTGCAGGCATGATGGACACGGACCTTCACCGCATCCTGAGAACACTCGACGATCGAAAACTGCCCACGTGCCGGAAGGCCTGCACGAAAACCTCCTGTGTCAGGTCTTCCGCATCGTTTTCGGACCAGTCTCTGCTGAGGTACCAGTCTCTGCTTCGACGAAGGAGCCAGGTCATCTTCCGTTCACTGCTTTGGACACCACCTGGAACGAAGGTTACACCGAGTGCGAAAAAAGTGACTTCCCAAAAAAGGGCCAGAGAGAAAACAGGGCCACTCAGATGGTGCCGTTCTAGCTGGACAGTGTCGCAAGGGACGCTGATCGTATGGTTTCTCGGAATTGACCACCATCTTGAGCCTTTAGGAACCCTATCCAATGACCGCTAGCCTGCCCACCTGGGATCTGACCGACCTGTATACGAGTGTAGACGATCCCCAGATCGATACCGATATCGCCTCTGTGACCCAGGCAGCTGCCGATTTTGCCACAACGTATCGCGGCACCATTGCCAGCCAGATATTGACGGCGGCGCATCTGCTGGCCGCTTTGCAGGCCTATGAACAACTGCTGGGGGCCGAATACCGGCCGCAGGCCTTTGCGTCACTTTTGTATTCCACAGATACGGCGGATGCCGCGCGGGGTGCGTTGCTGCAGAAGACGAGGGAATTTGGCAGCGCCGTCTCGACACACCTTGTGTTCTTCGATCTCGAGATCGGGCAGATCCCCAGCCAGACATGGATGACGATTTGCGAGGATGCAACGCTGGCCGTCTACCGCCACTACCTGGATCACGAACGTCAGATGGCGGTGCACAATCTGTCCGAACCAGAGGAGAAGATTCTTGTAGAGACGGCCAATGCTCGCGGTCGAGCCTTCGCTCGCCTGGCGACGGAGGTGAATTCACGCACCAAATTCAGCATCGAAGTGAACGGCCAGGTCATAGAGAAAACGCAGTCTGAGATCCTCGTGCTGCTTTATGAGCATGACCGCAACACACGACGAAAGGCCGCCGCCGCCGTCAGCGCAGGGATAGAGGGTAATGCCCATACGGGCACCTTCATCTACAACACCCTGCTGCACGAGAAGGATGTTCTGGATCGATTGCGCCACTATGGGACACCGGAGGAGAGTCGTCATCTGGCCAACGAACTCGATCCTGGTGTCGTCGACACCGTATCAGAAGTCTGTGCCGCCAACTTCGGCACCGTTGCCCGCTACTACCGTTTGAAGGGGAAGATTCTCGGCATCGATGACCTGGCACATTACGATCGCTATGCCCCCGTGCTTGGAACCGAATCAGAGATCCCTTTCGACAAAGCACGAGAAATCGTGCTGGACGCCTTCGCCGGTTTCTCAAGCCGGTTGCGCGATCTGGCCAACCGATTCTTCGCAGAAAATTGGATTGACGCAGCCTTGGGTGATGGCAAGCGGGGTGGCGCCTACTGTGCCGCCGTCACGCCCGATCACCACCCGTATGTGTTCATGAACTACACGGCCAAACCACGCGATGTGATGACCCTCGCACATGAGCTGGGCCACGGCGTGCATGACCTGCTGGCGGCCGAAGGCAATCATCTACTCGACTATCACCCAGTACTGCCTATGGCCGAAACCGCCTCGACCTTCGCCGAAGCGCTGGTGTTTGATCGTCTGTTGTCGGAGCTGACTTCACCACAGGAGAAGATGGCCCTCGTATGCAGCAAAGTAGAGGACACCTTCGCCACCGTGTTCCGACAAATCGCCATGTATCGCTTCGAGCAACAGGCCCATCGGGCGCGTCGAGAAGAGGGCGAGTTACCCACACAGCGCCTCGATGAACTATGGCAGTCCAATCAGCAGGCGATGTTCGCAGATGCCCTGACCCTGGGTGACGAACACGCTCGTTGGTGGCTCTATATCCCGCACATCATCGATGTGCCCTTCTACGTATATGCCTACGCCTTCGGTGAATTGCTGGTGCTTGCCCTCTACGCTCAGTACCAGCGTGAGGGTGATCCCTTCGTTGAGCGCTATTTCGCCTTGCTCGCCGCAGGGGGTGCGGCAGCACCAGCAGATCTGATCAAGCAATTGGGTTTCGATATTACCGATCGCGCCTTCTGGCAAGGTGGCTGCGACCTGATCCTGCAGCGCGTGCAGCAGGCGGAGCAATTGGCCAACGATACGGGAGCCGTCTAAAGCGCTGGTCTAGAGCGGCCGTACGCCTGGGTCCGGGGGGCTTGGTTGGCCGTGTCAGGTGCTCCCACAGCACCCAGCGTCGTGCCCGCCGCAACCAGTGCCATGCTGATGAGCACGATCATCGTCACCGGTTCGTCCATCACCCACGTCGCCAGCAGCACACCCACGACGGGTGTGAGGAAACCAAACACGCCAAGACGACTGGCGGGATGTTTGGATAGCAGAAAAACGAGGATGATGAAACAGGCACCGGCAACGACGAGGCCCTGGTAGAGGACACCTAGAATCGCTCGTCGCGTCCATTCGATGTCTGCAGGAGACTCAAAGATGGCGCTGATGATGATGAAGAAGGGTAGGCCCAATGCCGCCTGCCAGAAGAGCACTTGATACGGATGTAGATTGTGCACAAGCCGTTTGATCACCACCTGTCGCAGGCCCAGCAGAACACCACTGCCCAGCACGAGGACGTCGCCAAGCAACCATGCTGTGTCTGTGAGCGATAGAGATCCGGCGAAGAGGGTCACAATGCCCGCAAAGGCCAGTAGCATACCCGCCACCTGGCGCAGGCTCAGCCGATCGCCAGGGATCAGCAGATGCGCGAAGAGGGCGGTGAAAAAGGGGTAGGCGGAGATCAGAACAATCGAGCGGCTCGACGTGGTATGTGCGGTACCGATGTTGAGCAGCAGGATCTGCGCTGTGAACAACAGCGACAATTCAGCCAGGCCACGCCACTGACCGGCGACGCTTGTAACGGCTATGCGCGTGATGCGGGCGGCGACGAAGACGACCGCCAGGCCGAGGGCAAAACGAGCCACCGCCATCGCCACCGGCGGCACCCCCTCCAGACCGGCCTTGATGGCAACCTGGTTCCCGCCCCACAAGGTGGCCGTGAGAACGGCCAGACCTGCGGCGCCGGGGCCGATGCGCTCCAGGCGATAGGATGCGGCCACCCCGGCACCGATGCTCAGTGGATCATTCCTCGATCGTCGCCGACTTGATGTAGTCCAGATTCGGGAATTTTTCGTTCAAATACTCGTTGCCGCGTTCGCTGATGCTCTGCTGCGACGGCTGTTGGCCGTATTCGGCATTGATAGCATCTACGACATCCATCCCCGACACAACACGGCCAAAGGGCGCGAACCCCTGGCCATCAAGATTCGGATTGTCGCCGAGATTGATGAACATCTGCGAGGAACGCGAATTGGGTGCGCCGGTCTTGGCGAAGGTCAGCGTACCGCGATCATTGGAGATTTGCACCGGATCATCCATGATCCTGGCAGCCTGCCAGGTCGCGGTCAGTGCCGGATCCGGATTCATCCCCCACTGGACGATGAAACCGGGGACAACACGGAAAAATCGACATCCGTCGAAGTAACCATTGAGTGCCAGATTGTAGAAACGATCTGCGCCATTGGGCGACAACTGTCGCTCGACATCGATGAGGATCGTACCACCACTGGTTTCGAACCGCACCCGATACGTATCGGGTGCTTGAGTCTTCATCTCATCGCTCTGAGGATCCATCAACACCGCCTTTGGCACGGGCGCGTCGCCGCCGATCTCAGGGCCACCACCGCAACTGGCCAACAGTAACAGCAGACACCCCATTGCAGTTCCACGCACTCGATTCACAGCTTTGCTCCTATCGAAATGTTCGTCTTAAAGATCACGATCGACCTGAAGGATATTAGCCTAATTCCTGAACCGCCTTGACCAGCGCGCCCGCGGTGATGCCAAAGTGGGCCCACGTCTCCATGTGGCCAGTGGACGGCGCCACACGGGGGTCGGTGATCCCGACATGGGCGACGGGCAACGCTGCATCCGCCGCCTTGCTTGAGATCAACCCCGCGAAGCCACGAACGCCCGTGTCCCCGGTGCCGATGAATCCATCTTCGATGGTGACGACGCCGCCTGAATAGGGAGCCAGCAACTTTTCCAGCTCTTTCTCGGGCAGTGGTAAGCCATTGACGATGTGAACGTCAGTGGGCACACCTTTTTTGGTCAGAGTCGCTGCGGCATCACCGGCAATGAAGGCAGGGGCACCCATCGCCAGGATGGCATGTTCAGCGCCTTCGTTGGTGCGATACGCGGTGACCGGTTCCCACGTATCCGTCGACTCCCAGAGCGCACCCGAGCCATCCTGTTTGCTCAGCACGGGCAGATTGTCGCGTGGGATGCCAATGACGTGACCGCCATAGTGAGCAGCCAGATCGACCACGGCCAGATACGCGGCGCGTGCGTCAGCGGGTGCGTAGAAACGATGCAGATACGGGAGATAGGTGAGGGCGACGTTGATCCAGTCGAGTCCCCAACCAGAAAAGTGATCCCTGCCGGTACATGCACCCACGTGGGACAGATGGAAGGTGACATTCAAGCCTTCGTTGGCGCCGGTCAGATTGCGCTGATAGCGCCACAGATCGAACCCCTCGCGGGCGATGGCCTCAAAGAACGCGGCGAAGGTCGACACGACGTTGAGTTGCGGCAGATTCGAACTCATCGCGAGTCCATCGGCGACCAATGCCGCCGCCTGCTCCTCAATGGACATCTCGAATCGATTCTGCTCGGGGACCAGATCGCGAGCCTTGCTCAATTTCGTCGACACATCCAGATCACAGCTGACGATGAATACATCTTCGCTGTGGGCAGCAGCGGCGGCAGCGTAGCCCGCCTCTGAGCCGGCGCGTGGACTGGCCGAGTCGCCTGCATCAGGTAGTTTGGCCGCCTGTTTTTGGGCATTGCTCAGGGTCAGATTCTTAGAACCCGGGGCGGGGCGGGCGTGGGTCGTGACCGACCGCTTGTTCTTGCGCAGATCGGCGACGGCCTTTTTCTGCGCCTCAGAGATTTGGAACATGGGGCCCGCAAGCACTGCTTTCTTATCACGGCCCTTCATGTGCCCATCGTGGTGTCCTGCGCCACCTGGCAAATCGTTGACGAGGAACAGACACTCCAGCATGGGGCCCACATCGCGGTAACTCATCAGTGATCCCGGTACCCAGACCGGTCGACCCATGGACACACCATTTGCCTCGGCAATCGCCTTGGTCTCTGCGAGGACGCCGTATTCTTCACCGAACCACTGCAGATCGATGAGTTGGCCTTCAACAGACTGGAAGCCGGTGGGGTAGATGAGATTGGGCGTGCCCTCCCGGGCTAGACGAGCGCCCTCACGATAGGCGTCGTAGAGACTCGCTGTTTCGTGCAGTGTCGGGACCTCGAGCACGCGGATTCCCAGCGACTCGGCTACTGGCCGTGGGTCGCGGTCCAGGACACTGCGCGTGGTCCCTGACAGCTGAATGCCATTGCGATGCATCACGAAGGTGACGGGCGCACCGAGGGCGCTGGCACCATTGAAACCATTGAGAGCCTGACCCGAAATCCAGCCGGCATCACCGCAATGGGTGATCACCCATGCATCGTCGCCTTTGCGTGCACGCCGCCCCAAGGCCTGACCCACGGCAACGGGCACCATGACCCCCAGGCGACCACCATTGAGTTGTGTGCCTCCCGGCAGCCAGGAGACATGTCCGGCGATATCGATGCCACGGCGAAAGCCGTCAATCACGTCCTTCGATTTCACGTATCCAAAGGCGGCCAGAGCCGCATAGTAGCCGATGCTCGTATGCGCGTGTTCGATTGTGTAGTCGACGGTCTCTCCATCGGCGACAGCCAGCGTCATCAGGAGAGGGTCGATGAGTTCGAGACCACCACCGAGGTGGTCGAGTTCGCCGATCTTGGCCAGCGACGCCAGCGATGAGATCGCAGTGGAGGCCGCTTCCACGCCGAGGCCGTCAAGCGCGTCCCGTTGCTGCGTCGTGAGGGGTCCTTTGACATCGATATCCAAAGGCAGAACCCTCGAATTGATGCGCTCGCCGAGATACGACGCCTCGGCCAACAGCTTGCGGTTGCGGCGTGCCTGGGCCGATGTGGCGCTTTGAAGGCTGTTCATTTTGACTCGTCCTCGGGGGTGGTTTTGTGCGCCGGGTCTGTTTTGAATCGACGGATCAGCGAACGCCGGATGACGGCGTATCTCGAAGAAACGTCTCCGGCCGGTCGGTTATGGTACCAACGCCCTTGTTTGCGGGCAAGGCGGCGGCTATGGAGACTGCGGCCCGCGCAGGATGTAGTAGATGAGAAGATGATGGCTGCCGCCGGCGGGCAGGTCGGTGAGCGTGGCGTAGAGATGGCTGGTCAGATAGGCGGGCTTGTTGGTGTGTGCCGTCGACACCTGGCGAATCGCCGGCTTGGCGACAAAATAGGTCCGCAGTTCATAGTGTCCGGCATCGGTATGCATTTCCACACTGGACTGCATCGCTTCGCGTACATGGGATGCCTTCTCGCGCAGCAGAATATAATCCGCTCTGCCATCTGCGATCGCTTCCGCACCAAAATTCCCCCAGCGGGCACTTCGCCGCTCTTGCGACGTGCTCACTCGCGTGATCAGATCCTGATTCGTGAAACCGGGAAATCCAACCATGATATAGGGATCTGTGATGGCGGTCTGCGAGCCATTGTCGATGCGATATGTCACGTGGAAAGCGGCACGCTGCGGGAAAAACCAGTATTCGACGCTCAGATCGACGCCTCGTCGGAGCACATTTGCACGCCTGAATCTGACCATCACGTGGTCGGGAGTCGTCTCAATCTCAGGTGGATTCCACCTGGGCTGAATCAGCTTGATCGAGCGTCGACCACCCGATGTCTGCTGCCAGAACCACTCCCAATCCGCCACGGGTAGATCCTTGTGCGCAAAGTCCCCCGGTTGGTCTATCAGACGCAGCGAGGTGATGCCGAAAGGACCACCATATCCCAGGGTGACGGCAAATTTCTCGAAGGTGAGGCCCAGTTCTTCGGAGGTTTCGCTGATTTGATACGGTAGAGGGGGGGGATCGGGACGCAGAGGCGTCGCATCAAACAGCTGCGCCAGATGAAAGAAATCATCGATATCGACCTGGCCATCCTCATCCAGGTCGAAGCGCAGATCGTTGCCGCCGAGGGCCTCGCGGAACTGCAACAGGTCTGCCATGCCTACCACGCCATCGCCGTCGAAATCACCCGACACAACACCGAAAGGTCCCTGCGCCATGACGATCTGGGCGGACAGCCAGATCGTGGCAAGCCATGCGTACCACGTGCGCTGGTTGATTGGGGGCATGAACGAGGTATCTGAGAGGTCTGAGGGCCGCCAAAAGCTCCACCGTTACCAGCAGATCGTCAACTGCGGGACCAGAAGATCGTCCATGGCGACAGGCACATTGAGTCGGGGACGTCCGGCCGCTATCTTGGCGTGTGCCAGACTGTACGTCCAGATGGTACTATCATGACACGTTCGCTATCGAAAAATACAAAGGGCCCATGAGCCAGACACGCAGACTCCGGATCGCCGCCGTCCTTACGGAGTATCGGAAATATTCACACGGTCAGCACATCGTCGATCGATTCCTGGAAGGATATGGCTGGAATGGTCGACATCATCGACCGCCGATGGATATCGTCTCCCTCTATGTCGATCAACATCCGGAGGGCGATCTCACAGATGAGCGAGGGTTGCGCTTTCCACAAATGCAAGTCATGCCCACGATCGCCGATGCACTGACCCTTGGCGGCAACGATCTGGCTGTCGATGGGGTATTGCTCGTTGGCGAGCACGGCAAATACCATCGCAACGAGAAGGGTCAGCATCAGTATCCACGTTATGAGATGTTCAAACAGATCACCTCCGTCTATCGAACCACAGGCAAGACGGCACCCGTCTTCAATGACAAACACCTATCGTGGAATTGGGACTGGGCACGAGAGATGGTTGACATCTCGCGGGAACTGGACTTTCCCTTTATGGCCGGCTCTTCCCTACCCGTCACGTGGCGCACACCATCGCTGGAGATGCCCACAGGGTCGCAGATCGAAGAGGCCATGTGTGTCTGTTACGGGGGTGTCGACTCATACGACTTTCACGGCCTAGAAACGGCTCAGTGCATGGTCGAGCGACGTGCAGGAGGTGAGGCGGGCGTCCGCTGGGTGGAAACATACAAGGGTGAACGTTTCTGGCAGGCCCACCATGAACGATTGTGGTCACGGGAATTATTCGAAGCCTGTCTGTGTCGGAGTCACACCCTGTCGCAGGCGCGCCCCGGGTTCAATGATGCGTTCCCCACCATAGACGATATGATGAAACTCGTGGAAACGCCCATCGCCTATCACTACGAACATGTCGATGGGCTGCGTACGACGATGATCATGATGAACGGTCTCGTCCAGGATTTCAATTTTGCCGCGCAGTTGGCTGACGACCAGCAGCTGTCAACGCAGATGTATCTACCCATGCCGCCGAAAAATACTTCCCTCGCAAATTTCTTTACGCCACAAGTTGCCAATGTCGAGCAAATGTTTCTCAGTGGCGAAGCGACGTATCCCATCGAGCGCACGCTGATGACGACGGGGCTGACGGCCGCTGCCGTTGACAGCCTCTTCGAAGAAGAGAAGCGCATCGAAACGCCGCATTTGGAAGAAGTCACCTATGCGGCGCCAACCCAATCCACGTACTGGCGCACGTGAGCGCTGGCCCTTCACCGACCTTGCCGGAGACCAAAGACACGTGCCGCACGCACCCGTAAACCGACCCAAACGGCTGGCCATCGTCGCCACTGTCTATCGCCATCTGTCTCACGCCCAGCATTTCTGTGATCGGTTTCTGGTGGGTTATCCCTACGAGGGACGATGGAACATGCCAAATACACAGGTCGTGTCGATGTACGTCGATCAGCGTCCGGCGGGAGACCAGAGCCATGACCGTGCGCGCGAGTTCGGCTTCGACGTGTATCCGACCGTTGCCGAAACGCTGCGCTGCGGGGGCGACAAACTGGCCGTCGATGGGATTCTGTTGATTGGCGAACACGGCGACTATCCGACCAACGAGTTGGGCCAGATTCTCTATCCGCGTTACGAGTTGTTCAAGGAGTGTGTTGAGGTCTTTGAGGCAGATGGACGTTCGGTGCCGATCTACAATGACAAACACCTCTCCTACAGCTTCGCCAAAGCACAAGAGATGGTCGCCGATGGTGAAAGACTCGGGTTTCCGCTGCTGGCGGGTTCGTCTTTGCCTGTGACCTATCGACTGCCCGATCTCGAGCTGCCCTATGGCTGCCAGATCGAAGAGGCGGTGATGCTCGGCGTGGGTGGCTCCGATGCGATGGATTACCACGCCTTGGAAGCCATGCAGTGCATGATCGAACGACGAGCGGGCTCAGAGACGGGCGTCGCCGCCGTGCAAATGCTGGAGGGCGATGATGTCTGGCGGGCTGCCGAAGAAGGTCGTTGGTCTGCGCGTCTGGTCGAAGCGGCCTTGTCACGCTCGGACTCGCCACAGGGGTTGTCCAAGGAAGATGGTCGAACGCAAGACCTGCTCGGCTCAGGCGAACTGCGCCGACTCGTAGAAAAACCAGCCGCCTATCTGATCGAATTTCGTGATGGTCTGCGAGCAACGCTGCTGATGATCAACGGCGCCATCGGTGACTACAACTTCGCCGCAAAACTGCGAGGTGTCGATGACCCCGTATCATGTCAGTTCTTTTTGACACCCGTGCCGAATGTCACGTATTCGGCCTGCTTTGTCGCAAAGATTGACGAAATGTTCCAGACAGGCGTCGCCCCCTTTCCGGCGCAACGAACGATGATCGTCAATGGCATTCTGGAAAGTTGCCTGCAGTCTCGCCAACAGGGCAGCAAGCGTCTCGAGACACCCCACCTAGAAGTCGGCTATACGGCCCCTGAGGCGTCGCACTACGGCCGAGCTTAGCCCTTGGCGTAACCTTGTTGGCGCATCCAGGCTTCCACCTCGTCTCCACCGACGTCCGCCAGCATATGCCCGTCGACCTCGACACAGGGTGAACTGTACTGGCCCGATTTCTGCACCATTTCCTCGTACTGCGTTGGATCCCGCGTGATGTCGCGGTATTCGAAGGGCCACTCGTTTGCTTTGAGAAAATTCACCACACCGTGTGTCCACGGACACGTAGGATTCAGATAGGCGATGATCTTCGGTATTGGTTCAGTCGTCATTTCACTCGTCTGTATGGTCTGGATTGGTATGGTCTGAATCGGCCATCGGTGACCAACTGCACCCCATTGGATGTGGAGGAGTGTGAACGATTCACCTTCGGTGCTTGAATCACCTCGGATGAAAATAGGCCCTGGGGCTGCTGCAGGCAGTACCGCGGCAGACGTCCGTAGACTTAACCGACTCGTCGCACAACGTAGAGACCGCTGCCGACAAGCAGCAGAAGCATCGTGGTCTCGCCGCCAAAGGGGATGGTCACCGGCACACCCCCCGAGGTCGTCGCAACATCCCCGATCGTGATGTTGTCGGCATCGCTGGCCACGATCAGGCTTCCAATAACGCCGCTACTGCCACCAATTCCGGTTTCGGTGATGCCGATGTGCCCTGCCGCTGCGCCCAAGCGAAAGGCCGTACCGAGAGTAGCTGACGGTGAGATCGAGGCGACGACGATGAAGAAAATGGAGTTTGGGAGATCAGGCAGCCGTCGGTCGGCGCCGGCACCGGTGGCATCAAATTCGATGATGCCACCGATGGTGGGCGTCTGCGTATCGATGAGAACATCCGTTGCATCGAATGTGGCATCCGCGCTTCTAAACAGTCTCATAGTGGCAATATCTGAGGCGAGGATGCCCGTCGGCGTCGTTAGATCCGACAGGGTGACCTGAATTCCGAGATTCGTGACAAGCAAACCCAGATCTGCGAAAAGTCCATTAGCAACCCCGTTGTCCCACAGTTCGACGGTATAGATCTGCACCACAGCGCTAGGGTCCACTCCCGTCACCTACGAGCCCCTGAATGGATTTCTCAGTAGCATCAGTCGGTATCGCCTGCGTGTCAGGGGCCAACACCAACAGCATCAGCGCCGTCAGCAGCGTCCATGGTAGATGCGAGAAGTTCCGAGTCATGGGTACTTCATGGGATAGAGGGTCCGTGCCGACCTTGTTGGTCACGCGGATACCTCTATAGTATCGGCAGCGGCGGTAGGTCTCTTGATGCGAATCTGGATTCTCCGCGGCCCGGTGGCCGCCGCCAGGCCCCATGGGTCAGCTCAGATGATCTGTGTCGTGAGCGCCGCGGCGAGAGAGCCGACGTCATGGAACGAGAGAGCCGAGGTCATGGAACCGGTGACCAGGTCGGACTCCAATCCACGTCGACCGCCGCCGTCAGGTTGACCTGCTCGCTTGAACCATCGACGCGCAGCGCGTAGATCTCCTCGTCACCACCGCGGATCGTGCCGAAGACAATCCACGCATCGTCAGGAGACCACGACGGCGACTGATCCGGCGCGGCATGCGTCGTGTGGCGTGTTAAGCCGCTGCCATCGACACCCATCGTGTAGATGTCGGAACTACCCTCACGATCGGAACTGAAGGCGATGCTGGACACAACCATGTGGCATCGCGCCTAACTGATTGTAAAATCAGGCGGTTATGTAACTGTTTTGCAAGGTGAGACAAATGAGCAGTGAACGTGCCCACGAAGACCCCTGGGGAAATCCCCATTTATTCGTCGATACCGTGCTTCTAAATTCGATAGCGTAGGATGTCGCGACTCATTTTCAGAAGCGGGGCCGCCTTGGTTACATTGCCTTCTACCCGGCGGAAAGCTTCACGAATTACTTCAAGCTTCACGAATTACTTCGCGGTCCAGTTGTTCGAGGCTGACGCCCGCTCTGGGACTGGCTGTTGCCGATCATTCGGTGCGTGTTATCGATCGTCATCATCAAACAAACAGCGGACCATCGGTCAAGTCTGCCGTGAAAAGAGGCAGAGAAAATGCCGCCGCCACAAGATTGCAGATCGTGAGGAGTTCTTGTTTTCCCTGCGGTGCCAGGGTTGCCAGTTGCAACCGCGGGACATGATTGCGAAGCCACTGCTGCACAAAGACAGGCGGAATCTGCAATCGACGACAGGGCCAAATCATTTTATCCGCCACCAATCGATCACGCCGTAACTGCCCGAAGGTGGATACAGGTTGTTCATTAAAGGTCGTACGTTGAACGGACATCAATTGTGCACCGGCCTGCAACGCCTCTACGGTCATGACAGCTTCACATCCATGACGGAAATAGGCGTCTTCGTCGACGTTGCACATATCTGGTTTCTTGAGAAACACGTGATCTGCCGCCCGGCGACTGAAGAGTTTGAACCCTGAGTGAAAGTCCGGGAACTCCTCAATGCTCGTGACACCCTGTAGTGGCAGAGGTTCGCCCGACTGGGCTGCAGCGTAACTGAGTGCATCCAACAACACGCGATCAGCGAGCTCTTCAAGCTCGCCACGCAACAAGCCCATGGGGCGGTGACGGCTGGCACGACGGCCGATGACGAGAATGTCCTGGGCACCGAAACGACGGCGCGCTGCCAGCGCCGCACGAGTCAGGTTGACCAATTCATTGGCGAAATGATCGCCATCAGCATCGATGACGGCGATCCATTGCAGGCTCCTGTCGCGTAGCTTGTCTGCGCCATGACGCAGGGCACTTAGCTTACCACGATTGCGCTGAGTCACCGCCGCTGTCACCGAGTAGGTTGACGCCAGCTCTTCCACCTGGGCACCACCGCAATCTGGTCCATCGGCAATCAGGCAAACCACTTGCGGGTCATCGACCACAGCGATGCAGGCCTCCACGTTGTCTGCCAGCAGTTCGAGTTGTAGATCATGGTTGCCGCCCGGCGGCAGATAGACGGGGATCAGAATGCCCGTAGACTGTCGAGTGATCTGCCTGGCTTCGCGCGCGCTGTACTCGAGTCCTTCGCGCGAAGACTGTGGTGAATCGTGGATCTGCATGATGGAGCCCCGTGCCTGAAAAAATGCGTGATTGTGAACCGCGACACGCCGAGGCTAACTTCGGCGGCCTACTTGTGTGTTCATCCGTCGCGAGTGGATGCCAACCTTCCGGTCTTGAAATACCCGGTGGATGATGCCGGTTGACGATGCCTGGGCCGAGATGTTTCTTGGAACAGCCCAAAGAGAATACAACCTTGATGACACAGACCAGCGACTATCAATCAACCATGACCACCGATGCCCTCGACGACGGCCCCATTCTCGTCGTAGACGATGATGATTCGCTACGTGAGCTTTGCTCTCGTGTGCTGCTGGCGCAGGGGCATGAGGTGCACACGGCAAGCCTGGCGGAAGAAGCGTTGACGCTGGCGGCGCAGAACAACTACCGCGTTGTCTTCCTCGATCTGAAAATGCCCGGCATGGATGGGATCGAGTGTCTGCGGCGACTCAAAGCGCAGGGTTGTCGTGCCGACATCGTCATGATTACCGGGTATGGCAATGTGTCCACGGCGGTCGAAGCCATGAAGGAGGGTGCACGGGACTTCATCGAAAAGCCCTTTCGACCGGATGACCTACACGCCATGCTGCAGGATATTCTGGCACGCCAGCGGCAAACCGTATCGGAAGATCCCATCGTCGCCTTCATTCAGACGAATGCGACCCAGATTGGCTCGCGGAAGGATGTCGCCAACCGTCTCGGTGTCAGCCTCGAACGGGTTTCGGCCTGCGTCCAGGAACAGATGGGGCTCTCGTTTCGCCAATTCCTGCATGCCTGTCGACTCGACCTGGCAAAGCGATTGCTGGAGAGCACCCAGCTCGATGTATCGGAGATCGCCGGACGTTCTGGCTTCCAGACAGTTCAGCACTTCAGTCGCGTGTTCTCCAAACGTGAAGGCGTATCACCGAAGATTTACCGACTCAAGAGTCGCGTCGAAAACTAGCGGCATCCAGATTCGACAACGATGAAAAAGGCGCCCCGCCAGCTACTGGTGACGGGGCGCTTTTATTGTGCATGACCCGGCCTTTTTTTGCCGAGGTGAGGCCTGCTGCTAACCAGTGGGGGCAGCCGTCCAGGCGCCATCGACCAGTCGCTGGATCCGCGTCGGGTTGTCGTCCTGCAACTCTGCTGGCAGCCGCTGGGACCGCACATTGTCGAAACACTGCAGCATCGTGAATCGCCGCAGGCTGGCGGGAATGCCCACAGCAGTGAAGCCTGCATGTCCTGTCGCGGGAAAGGGGCCACCATGATTCATCGACGGCACGACGGCGACACCGGTCGGCATCTTGTCGTTGAGCAACCTTCCTACCTTGCGTCGTAACAATGGCGCAATCCGGTCGTAGGCAGCGTCGTCAGAACCCTTAGTGTCCGAATAGACACAACCCGTAAGATTGCCTTCGAAATGGCGGGCGATCTCGACGGCCTCGTCCAGATCTGCGGCGATGACGAAAAGGGACTCGTTGCCAAATGCCTCTGTCTGCAACGTCTCGGGATCAGCCAAGAACTTCTGACCCGTGACGGTGAGCAGGGTGTTGGAATAGCTAAATCCTTCACCGGCCCCCGCTTCACCCCCCGTGACCAACTTGGCGCCGGCACCTGTCAGCGTCTTTACGCTGTCGGTCATTCCAGACTCAACACCTGAAGCCAGCAACGTCCCTACAGCTGCCGCATCAAAGCGACCTGAGACGACTTCTACAAAGGCATCGGTCTGCTCTCCCGCCACGAGAACGACGATACCGGGGTTGGTGCAGAATTGTCCGGTACCCATGAGACAGGACGTCTGAAATTCTTCGGCGATCGCGTCGCTGCGTTCACGCAAGGCACCCGGCAGGATGTATACGGGATTGACGGAACTCAGTTCGAGATAGATCAGCTTGCCACCTCGATCGGCCGCCTCCTTGAGGGTGAGCCCCGCATGACGCGAGCCCGTGTAACCGGTGCCGCCGATCAGCGGATGACTGACAAGTCGCTTACCCACTTCATGGTCTGTGCGATAGATGAGTTGCACAGTGGCCGGGGGGAGTCCAGCATCAGTGACCGCTGCCAATGCTTCTTCGGCCAATAGACGCGACGTACCCGGATGAGACGAGTTGGCCTTGCCGATCACGGGACAACCGGCGGCAATGGCGGCAGCAAAGTCACCGCCGGCAACACTGTTGAATGCCAGTGGAAAGTTGTTCGGACCAAAGACAACGACCCCCCCCTCGACGGGGGCCAACATGGAGCGAATCCCACTCGCGGTGTCGAGGGTCGGCATGGACCATGATCGATCACGTGCCGCCTGCGCCGCCTGGCGAATCTGGTCTGTCGTGCGCGGCAGTTCGATGTCGTTGAGGCGCGGTGCGGCAGGGTATCCTGTCTCACTGGCCGCCATGGCGACGATCTCGTCGCGACGCGCTTCGATGCGATCGGCGAAGACCTCCAGGAATTTGGCGACACCCTCCGGATAGTGCGCCAGCAACTGCTGTGAGGCTTCAGCAGCTGCCTCAATCGCCTCCTCGACTTCGGCGATACTGCTAACGGGATAACTCTCGCCCGTAGGCTGACGTGTGCGCGGATTGTCGGGTTCAAAGGACCCCACTGCATCCGAATCCCGCCACTGACCGGCTATTAAGACTGGCTGTGCCTTCGCCATGTTGTTGTATCTCCCTTACTTGGTGATCTCAGACGTTCTTGAGTAATTCTTGTCCATCTCGTCGCGAGCGGTAGCCCTGAACCATCAGCCCGGGGCGCCCAAGACTCTGCCCCGCCGTCTGGGTATTGTGCGGGTCACGATAGCCGACGCGAACCATCCGCCGTTCCATGTCGGTTTGATTGATATGCGAACCGTGAATGGTGTGAATGCTGAACAGGACCACGTCGCCGCGGCGGGCGGGCACTGCGATGGTGTCTTCGAGACGATAGTCGTCAGTTGGTAGATGGGGAGTACAGGAACCCTCATCGGTCTCGGTGATGTGTAACAGGGCCCCCTGTTTGTGCGACCCGTCGAGGAAACGAATCTCACCATTTTCGTGCGACGTGTCGTCGAGATGGACGAGGACGTCGATGAAATGACCGTCGTCGTGCATATAGAAGGGATGATCCTGATGCATCGGAAATGGGTGTCCCGAGGAGGGAGGTTTGATATGCATCGTTGAGTGATGCAACTCCACATTGGGCCCGATTAGCTGGGATACAGCAGTGGTTAGATCTGGATGGGTGACGGCATGCATCCAGGCGCGCGAATACAGATGCAGGTCATGCATGGCCGTCAGCTTGGATGACTTCTCCGTTGTCTCGTCCATGTAGGCCCGCCGCCAGGGTCCCGTCCAGCCCTGACTCGTGGTGGCCCACTCGCTCACAAGCAGTTCCAGATCGTCGTCGAGGGCGTCGATTTCCTGGGTGCTAAAGATTTGGGGGATATGGAGAAAGCCGTGTTCATGATAGAATGCGACCTGCTCGTTGCTCAGCATCTTGCCATCTCCTGGAGGAAGGCCCACTCGGGGTAAAGTAACAACTCCCACAACGGTTACAAGGCGGATGCAGACGCTGGAACAGCCATTTTCCGGGGTGTCCAATGGGCATCACCAAGACTGGATGCATCCAGTTTGAAAACCGGATGCTGCAGAGCATCGGCGATCTGAATTGCCGGTAGATCTTCAGGCCAGCTGGCACTGATCATTGGCACCATTCGACCCCTGTCTGGTCCTTCCAGCACCTCATATACATAGACAAGTCCAAGCCAGACAAAAGCGGGCAGCGCAGCGTGTTCAGATCGCTGCCGCAGGAAAAATCGCAGATAGGCCTTTTGTGTCGTGCCTGCCGATATTTCAGGTCTTGGGGCCGAGCCCGTCGACGTTGTCGCGCGAGTTGAATTCAGTGCCTCGCTCTCAGCTGGCGAAGAGGGAGGATTCCCGAGATATGCCCAGCGCAACCTGGATTCGACCGCCGAGAATGCGGCGATCGTCGGTGCGCCATTCGTCAACGGATCGACCAGGTCACCATCGATGGTCTTAGCCACTGGCAGCCACCAACCCGTGAAGCGAAGAGGTTCAGGTGCATACATTGCCCAGACAGGCTCTGCCGCCAGAAAAGTGTGTCCACGACGCAGCCATCTCGCCATGGACGTCTCTGGCTCTACAGGCCAGCGAAACTGACGTTCGTCGTCGATGGCCAGTAGAAGATTGGTCGCCATCAGTCCTGCCAGGATTCTTGCGACCCAGATTTGTGCAACCGCGGCCGAGCCGTCGTCGCTATGATCTGCCACGACAGCGTGAGAGCGCGGTAGATATATGACAGCGGCTACCCCCATCATCACCAGCGGAAATGCACCCAGATCCATTAACAACCACATACCTAGGTGTAGGCCTGCCACAAGCAACGCCGCCACATTGCGACACCAATCTCGGGCAGTCAACACAAGGACCGGCACCAGGGCCTCCGCGAGCAAGGTCCCCCAAGTGAGAAACCGGAACCATTCATCCGACAGATGCTGAACGCACCACATCCCCAGGGGTCTGGCCACAGCTCGGTCCGCCACAGCGAGGCGTACCGCGTCACCTTCCGACCACCACGCCGGGCCGTCTTTGGAGAAGAAGGTTGTGAGGTAGATCCAACAGATCGTCGCCAACAACCCCAGCGCGGCTGTCGACGAAAGCCACGCAGGCCAAATCCCAACGGCGCGTCTACGCAGCGCGTCGAGACTCCAGCGCCGTCCGATTGGCAACACCAGACTCCACAGCAGAAGCTGGCAAACCAAGGCATCGTGATAGTCGATGGTGTAACGTGAGGCGTATTGATAGCTGCAGGCACCGAACCACACGACGAAGACGGTCCAGCGCGAGGGTTGCCGTACCCAGCAGGGCGAGGGCGACACGCAAGCTCAGTGCCGGATCCTGCTGGCCGAAGGGCAGGGGCCACTGATCGTAGGCTTGCATCGCCAGCCAATCGTCGGCCAGTACCCAACCTCGATGGATGTCCCACAACAGAACACAGGCAAGGGAAATTCTCATCGCCGCAAGACAACGCTCATCGATGCGGCGAAATTGGCGCGTCCACACCTGCAAGAATGCCAGAATCAAGGATGAACGAGTTCTGGTGTACCAATTCACAAGTAGGGACTCACCGATACCCAGTGGGTTGGCGACGCGCGCCTTTGCTCGCTAGAACGTGCTGTCCTTCGTCGTGATGGGGCACCATCGAGAGACATTGAGAAAATCGGTCAGTGCCCGCAGTGCCTCGGGCGTACCAATCTGCTCAAGCGCCTCGGCGCTGTGATTTCGCACATAACGATTTTCGTCATCGAGGGCCCGTACGAGTGCGTCTGTCGCAGGTGCCGCCGCCGCCCCGTGACGGGCGAGACCATAGGCCGCATTAAATCGTGTTTGGCCATCTTCGTCAGCGAGCAGTGTCGTCAACGCCGGCACGGTCACCTCAGCATGTGCCTGCAAAGAGCCCAGGGCTTCAGCTGTGTTGCATCGCGTCTGTAAATCACGATCCGTGGCCAGCGTCGCCACCGCTTTCGCTGTGTCCACATCGGCCGTCGCGCCGAGTTCGCCCGCCGCAAAAGCAGCCAAGGCGCGGGACGAGTCGACGGGCGAGGCACAAGCCTTCTGCAAATGGCTCTGACTTGCCGCCCCGGCAGCGGTGAGGCCATATCCTGCGGCCAGTCGGCTGCCTTCATTGTCGCTTGCCAGACTCTGTGACAGAACATCCAGACCAGATCCTCCAACCAGCCCCAGAGAGTAGGCGGCGTTGAGTCGAACCGGTTCGTAGTCGTCTGCGAGCGCTTGCGACAAGGCTGGAACATGTTCTTTAGCGGCGGCGCCGTGCGTACCGATCATGTCAGCCGCCAGCACTCGCTCCTGTGGGTCCTGAGCGCTGAGCCCTGACACGGCGTCGGCCAGATCTCCGTCGGCAGAGAGGGTGGACTGGGCGCCTCGATGCCAGTCCCAGACGCGGGTCCAGATATTTCGATGCCGCTGACCCGCCCCATTTCCTCCTGGAAACTCTGCTTGTTGGTGATTCCAGGTCGGGGCCGTCGGTTCGGACATACGCAGGAACTGAAACTTCATCATGAAGCGCGTCTTGTCCGTGAGATTTGGGAAGGCGCGATGCCACAGATCGAAATGGACGAGCACCATCGTACCCGCCTCACCCGTGAGCGGCTGTGGCGCCGAGATGGGCTCCCAGGAGTCCTTATGCTCGTATGTATGGGTTCCTGGGACGACACCTGTAGGACCGATTTGCTCGGGGCTGTCCTGGGGGTAGTAGAAGATCATTGCCCAGCGATTCCTGTGGGAGCGAACCTTCTGGTAGCCCCAGTAGCTGTCTTTGTGAATTCCCCCACCGTCTGACTGACCACGATTGATGTGACAGTGACGGTGCGAGTGCATGGTATAGTCGGGGCCCAGCACACTCGTGAGCGCCCCACGCACGGCTGGCTCCTGGAAGATGTGGCGGACCTGTGGCACACGCGGCAGGATATTGTTTCCAGGATTGCCCTCATTGTCGAGGACCTCGAGGGTGCGATCGTAGACCTGCTGATGGAAGGACGCCGGCAAGGACGAACGCAGGACGATATAGCCATTCACGATGAAGTCGCGCATTTGGTCGTCCGTGAGTAAATGCTGAGAGTCGATCAAGCAGGGCCTCCCCCATTGTGGGTGGGTGTGGTCGTCACTCGAATGTCAGATCATTCGGAGCGCTGGTTTTCATGAAAAAATGGATCGTCTTGTCACTCAAACTGCTGACGGAAACTCTCTAGTTGTGTTTGCAAATTTTCAATCTGCGTCTGTTGCTCTTCCACGCGCGCTTCCAATTGCTCCAGTCGCTGGACCTGTTCCACCGCTGCAACTACCCGTGGCGCCGCAGCACTCGGTGCGGTGGCCGTCGCCGTCGGTGTGGCGGCAACCGTGGGTGCTGCGGGCTCGCCTACAAGTCGATGAGCAAATCGCGACTCTTTGCGTCCTGGTTGGCGTTCGAGCTGGATGACGAGTGAATCACTGCGTGCGACCAGATGCTGAATGGTTTGCTCCACTTGTCCAATGTCTTCGAAGGGATGCATGCGACTCGCCCTGCCGCGCAACTCACCCAGTGTCTGCGGTCCGCGCAACATAAGCTCACACAACACGGCTGCCTCGGGGGGCTGCAAACCATACACCGCGCCGAAGACCTGCCTGTACTTAGCCACTCTCTGGTCTGCCCCCGTGACAACCCGCGTCAACCCCAGCGCCTGCAATCGTTCCAGCGCTGATTCGACGGTCTGTTCGTCGATATCGACAACGGGATTCCGATTCGATTTCTGTCGACAAGCAGCCGTTAGCGAGTTGAGGGTCAGCGGATAATAGTCGGGGGTCGTGATTGCCTTCTCAACGAGACAAGCCAGCACACGTTCCTCCACACGATCCAACTGCGGTTCGGGCATAGGTGCCCCCTGCGTGCCTTGCCCATGATCCTGGGCAGGGGACGAACCCGTGTGTGACTCAGCGTTTGACTCAGCCTGTGCCTCTGGTTCGTCACCGGATGGATCTGGGAACGAGTTGGTCGCTAGGTCTGTCATGAGCGTCCCCCTTGGATGTCGCCGTCGACTATGTGGTCGCGCAGAGCCGTCACTGCCGCGTGCACAGCTTGCGGCGTGACATCCAGAATCAGATCCGCCGTCATCTGAATCTTGCCGCTCGCCGCGAGCAATGGTGCCAGGTCGTCTGGATGATTTAGATCTTCGGGCAGCAACGAAGTGATGTGATCTTCAATATGCCCTTGTCGCAGATGCCAGTAGATCGCTGATGCCTGCAGGCGAAGGAAAATGAGATCCGCGTGGTCCCGCACGATGTTGAGCATCTGCGAGTGCAATTCGAGAAGTCCCACTTCAAGTACGACGAGTCCAGCCGGTCTAGAAGCCAGAAGGCCAGGAATCATCGAATCGGCACACTGCAGATACGCCTGAAGGCCTTGCTCGTGCCGAAGTTGTCGTGGTGACCGGCCCACTTCGTGAGCGATGCGGTGATCAAGATCGTGCACTGTAAGTCCCGTCAAAGCACCCAGATCATAGACGATCTCACGCAGGCCGCTGCCGGGGTGGCCCGTGATCGCCACGGGCCGCTGCAGCGTGGCAATGGGCTCGTAGTCATAGTAATCGGACGTCGTGGCGTACACAGCTATCCCGTCAATGCTGGGGGTGCATCGGACCAGAATCGGCGCACCAGTTGTACATGCAAAGCGACGCCTGCTGCGATGGCGTCGTCAGGGAAGTCGTAGTCAGGTTGATGCAATGCGGGATAGGCGTCGCGGCCTGGGGGTCGGACACCGAGGGCGAAAAAAGCTGCCGGAATCTGTTCGGCATAAAAAGCGAAGTCCTCACCACCCATGACCGGATCGATATCGACGGGCGCCAGCGACGCCGACGCGGCCGTCTCAAAACCGAATTGCGTGGCGAAAGGATTATTGCTGAGCACGGGTGTGCCCTTGGTGATCGTCACGTCAGCTCGAGCTCCATTTGCCGTGGCAATGCCTTCAGCGATCTGCTGGATGTGATGCATGGCCGACGTCCGCGTCGTCGCCTGCAGAGAACGGAGAGTGCCACGCAGTTCCATCCTCGCTGAGATGATGTTGTCCGCCGTGCCACCATGCATCTGCGCCACCGTTACGACAACCGCGTCGAGCGGATCCGTATGGCGTGAAGCGATCGTCTGCAGGGCGAGCACGATTTGCGCCGCAATGGGTATGGGATCAACCCCCTGATGCGGAAAGGCGGCATGGGCTCCCTGCCCTTCGACCACGATGCGGAAGCGATCGGAGGAGGCCAGGAACGGACCTGTGCGGACACCCAATTCTCCTTGTGACAGGTAGGGCCAGCCGTGAAGGCCGAAGATCGCTCGAACGCCATCCAAAACTCCTGCCTCACACATGCGGCCGCCCCCCCCGCCTCCCTCTTCAGCCGGTTGAAAAAGAAAGCGCACGGGGCCCGGCAATTGGTCACCAAGCATGGCCAGGACTTTTACAGCCCCCACCAGACACGTTGTGTGTCCATCATGGCCACAGGCGTGCATCTTTCCCGGTACACATGAGGCATAGGGAAGGCCCGACGTTTCCTGAATGGCGAGAGCATCCATGTCGGCACGCAGTGCAACCATCGGCGCCTTCTTATTGGCACCGAGAGTCACCACGACGCCCGTCTCTGCAACGCCGGTTCGGATGTCGAGGTCATCGATTTCCGCCAGAGCATCGACAATGCGCTGTGCCGTACCGTGCTCCTCGTAGCCAAGCTCTGGATGTTGGTGGATTTCGTGGCGTAGACGAATCAGCTCTGGCATGTGCGTTTTGATCAGGTCATCGACTGATGTCATGGGCAGCCTCATTCGCTCGCAATTTGTGACCGGGGCCTGGCATTGTCTTGGATGAATCTATTTCGGACCGTACGTAAGCTCAATCAGCAACGACATCCGCTCGAAGCCATTATTCCGACTCCCTGTCGCTCGACTGCAACGAGTGCAAGCGTACGAGCGTCGCTCCCCAGCCACCACCCCCTTCGCCTGCCTGTTGGAATCGGGCGACCAGGGACAGGCGTCCCAGGATGGCGTGCACAGAGCGGCGCAAAGAACCGGTGCCCTTGCCGTGGACGACTCGTACATCGAGAATGCCTAGCCGCTGACATTCTTCCAGGTAATCCTGGAGCAATGGCTTCACATCTCGCGGCAAAAAAGTATGTAGATCGAGGGTTCCATCGATCGGCATCTGTACAGCCTCGTCCATGGCATCCTCTGGCTGCATTCGGCGATCTTCCGCACCGCCTTGTTTACAGTCTCTGCCATTGGGAGCAGGTGTGTCGTCGAACTTGTCCATCCTCTACCCTCCGTAGCCTTGTCACCTCTTGCAACTGACATGAGGAACATACATGACATCATCCACTTGGCGTATCGGCGTCATCGGTGCGGGTTGGTTCGCCTCCCGACGACATTGCCCAGACGTTGTCTCCCACACGCAGACACAATTGACGTCCCTTTGTCGACGCGACGAAACCGCCTTGGCGAAGATGGGAGAAGCCTTCCAGGTCGACGACCTCTACACTGACTATCGCGAGCTGATCGCAAGTGGTTTGGTGGATGCCGTCCTGATTTGCTCTCCTCATGATGACCACTACGAACACACCCTCGCGGCACTGGAAGCCGGCTTACACGTGTTGCTGTTGCTGGAGAAGCCGATCACCATCGATCCCAAACAGGGCCAACAACTGGTCGATCGGGCAGCCGAATTGGGTCGGGTACTGCTCGTTGCACAGAATCCTCCCTATTGGCGCCACTGTGAACGATTGCGCCAGGCCTTCTCGGGTGGAGAGCTCGGCGCGCTGGAGAGTGCCAGCATCGGCTGGGTAGGAAACGCACTGGGTGTGCTTGGCCGCCAGCCACTGCCCGACGATCTCCCGGGCGTAGTTCCACCAACATTGTTTCGCGGCGATGCAACAGCCCATGGTGGCTTTCTTGTCGATGGTGGTTCACATCTTCTGTGTGAACTGATCTGGTGCACTGAGCTTCGCGTCGACAACGTCACAGCACAGATGGATGATGACAGGGCCGACGTGCGTGCCGTGTTGGGATTGGAAATGTCGAATGGTGCCATGGTCAGTTTGGTGCAGACGGCTGATTCTCAAATTCGCAGCAAACGTCAGTATTGCACCTACTATGGCTCTCAGGGCACGGCCCTAGTAACAGGCTTCCCCTTCCAGCTGCAACTGCAGACAGCGAGTGGGACGCAGCAATGGTCGGAAGAGGAGCTGCCAGATCTGCCGACACCGTTGGATGACTTTGTCAGTGCCATGAATGGGGATGCTCAGATTCGCATCAAGGGCACCACGGCCGTGCACATCGTCGAGATCCTGGCAGCTGCCTATGAAGCGGCCCAGAGTGGCCAGAGGACGGCGGTCACGAAGGTCTAACAAACACCTCATGGCGAGTCGCCACGGCCAGCAGGCGGCAGTTTTCCAGGTCACTGAGGGCGACATCGATCTCGCACAGACCGAGATTGATATCTAGGATCAGTTCGTTTGCTTGCTGCAATTGCCCCTCGGCGATTGCGTAGACACTTGAGTCCGCAGCGGCATGCCCTTCCATCACGATCCGATAGGCATCGAGGCGCAGGATCATGAGGGAGCGAATATCTCTGTGAAGATCCAGCAGTCTGCGTGGCGGAGTCAGTCGATCGAACTCGACAAGTACCTCGAGCAACTGCGGTCTGACATCTGTATAGACAGCATTCAGATTGGCCGCCGTCGCCACATTGGATGAACCAACGGCGCGCTGCTGGACTTGCGCCTCGATGGCTGAGACCTCGTCGATGATCGGATTGAGTGCGTCGCGATAGTCGCGCACGACAAGCGGATCACCGAAGCGAACGCCTTCATCATCATCGCCGCAGCCGCTGACAGACCACATCATCAGTAACGCCACCGACAAGTTCAGAGCGTGTCTGTGCAGGATGAAGGGCAGCGTGCAGGGTCTGGTGAGGGGCAGGTGCGCTGGGCGCATCAGCGTTCGTTCGACGTCTTCTGCAGGCGGACATTCTCGGCGAGGGCATCGATGACATCGGCGGCGGGTTCTTTACCCACGGCCCAGTCACCAATGGCAAACTTGAAACTGAGACTCTCGCGGTGCGCTGATTTTGCCAACTCCACCATCTTGCGATCAGCCCCCTCACGATCAGAGTCGAAGAGGATGACGATCTCGTCACCCGAATACCAGCGGGCGACAACGTCCGAACGACGGAAATTCACGGAGAAAGTCGCCTTGATCCGCCGATCGACCTCAGTGTATCCCAGTTCCTGATCAAGATGGTGGATCCTGTCGAGATCGATGAACGACACATAACGCGTCCCGCGCGGCATCACCATAGCAAATTGTAGGAAGGCAGGTCGCGTGTACATGCCATAGGCTGAGTCCCAGCTCAGTTCGCGCACACGTTCGTGCAAACTGTTGATCTCACGATCAAAGCCGAAGATGCGCGCCACGAGATTGCGTAGAAAAGTGACCATGGGATCAAAAGGTCTCGGCGCTTTGCGTTCTGGGTAGTCCGATCTGACGACGCGGAAC
>Ga0114999_10000406_pt1 | contig 64077 bp, 60 predicted proteins | sample ArcticOcean_MG_C_3_FD_89820 | JGI IMG/M metagenome (GOLD analysis project Ga0114999, IMG submission 89820) | Marine microbial communities from western Arctic Ocean - ArcticOcean_MG_CB8_126 | ecosystem: Environmental > Aquatic > Marine > Oceanic | place: Arctic Ocean: Canada Basin | collected...
CGACTTGCCTGAGCTTATTGAGTACTTGTTCCGGGCTATGACCTTTTCTTGGCATTTCTGCCTCCCTTCATTTTGTCCATTATCTGATCTTTCAGATGGACACGTTTGAGGGGGGCAGGTCAATTTGCCCTCTGCAACCGATTGAACAAATTCGCCGGTCCTGACTGCTTTACCGAGGTCCCCACGCCGTTGATATAGAAGTCCGCTTTTTTAGTCGGACTATGCGGATTCAATCTTGGGATATCTTCCTTGGATTGAAATAGTGCATATTTGCCTTTTTCAGTAAGCGGGTAGCCCACTTCCCTCACTACACCAAAATGTGGAATGGAAAGTTGCCCTTTCAGTTCAAAAAGGGTTTCGGCGACGAGTAGTTCATTTCCAGCCATTTTGTCGATACCTTCTGATCCATCGTGATCCGAATCGAAGTAACGACCTCGTTATACCAGTTATGTCATGTTCGGTGGGCGAATATAGCCGTCTTACCAATGGCTATCGCAGGATCAAGAACTACCGGCTCATCTATTTTTGTTCACGAGTTAGGAAATAGCGGTGCTTGAATTGGCTAGGTTGCACACAGAATTTTGTGCGTACGGGAGTGACGATCTTGCCAGACTCCCCGCCCATTCTCGTAAGATTTTCCGTCCTGACCAAAATCCCGTAGTATTTCTTTGATTGCATCGTAATTCGGCACCGGATAGTGGGAGAGGACGTTTCTTCCATAACCTCTCAACAAACTGTGTTGACCGATACATTTTGCCAATTCCGAGCGATACATGAAACGACGTGCCGATTAGGTGCGTAGATCATCACAATCACTATTCGAGACTTCAACAAGTGCGAAGGACGAAAAAGCGCAATGTCAACTGGCACTTTCATCAAGAAAAGTTTTGTCATGGACGCACTGACTCCGGAGGGCTTCATAGGTCCTTTTGAGGGCTGGACAGATGGTGAATTCTGGAATGGATGGGCGATGCCTTTTTACGATCGAGACACCGCTTCAGAGGTTGCCAAGGCGGTGAGTCTGACGGGTCGCAAAGGATCATATGATGCGGACAGAGACGCATTCGACTTTCAGGATCCGAACAACCCTGATGATGTAGAAACATTCGTAGGCATGGAGATCGAAACTGGTTCGGGTAGTCACCATGTTTACCCGATCGGCTCGGGATCATGGATCTGGGAGTACGGCGAGGAGTAGTCACTCCGTACCGACCATTGACCGATTTTGACGACCTGGTGTCTCCGTGCGAAGCCGGAGATCTTCGAGAGACTTAGTCTCCCGATCAATCGGCTTTGGTAGCTGAGTACCGAATTCGAAATACCGGTGATTAGGTGACGGATTCACACCGGTTACTGTCAAATTAACTGTCAAAACAAAAATCGGTCAGTCCCGAATTGATGAAACTGACCGAATTCAAGTTCAAATAAATGGTGCCGAGGGGCGGACTCGAACCGCCGACACATGGATTTTCAGTCCATTGCTCTACCAACTGAGCTACCTCGGCTTGGCAACCACACGGCCGGTACCGCGTTCCTATTTCTGGGAAGACAGCGATACGGCACGGCAATCAATCGTAGCCGCGGTGTGGGAGCGAGGCAATAGAGCTAGCAACGAGCCTGAGTGACTTCTCGGGAATCTTCACAATGATTGAATAAATAGTTGGGGCGAGAGCAGAGCGCGCTGATATAATTTCGCTGCTTATCGCACGCTCGTTTTTTACTCGGAATTAGTGCAAGGTCCATACGGTCCAGCCCCAGTCTCGAGTTCATGTTCGACTAGAGGGTATTAATGGCGACTCTGATCATCGCATCAATCTCGGATCGTTCTGGCAAGACCGCTGTCGCGGCGGCGCTCGCTGAACGTCTTGGAACCGAAGAATCCCCAGTTGCGATAGGTAAAGCTTCTAGCGGTGATGCTTCGGGCGATGCCGATGCCGCAGTATTTACCAGCCTGTTGCCCAAAAATCCGGTAATCAGCGGCGCTGTTAGCGATATTGCATCAAACATCAAGAGCGCAGCCGGTAAAAGCAAGATCGTGATCGTCGAAGGATCGTCAGACGCCAGCTCCAACCTCGATCTAGCGAATGCGACCGACGGTCTGGTACTGCTGGTAGTGCGCTACGGTGAAGGCATTGCTTCGGCAGCGAAAGAGTACGGCTCACGACTGGCGGGCGTCATCATCAACGGTCTTCCCAAGTACCGAGCCGAGGATGCCGATGGCACAGTGGCTGAGGATCTTGAGGCAGCAGGTGCAAAACTGTTGGGATCGATTCCCGATGACCGCCGAATGCTCGCTCCGAAATTGGGGCAGGTGGCTGAGTTCCTTGGAGGTCAGTTCCTGAGCGGAGACGACCAGGCGGATCAGCTGCTCGATAACTTCCTCATTGGCGGACTTGTTCTTGACTGGGGCCCATTTTATTTCGCAAGCCGATCAAACACTGGCGTTATTGTCCGTGGCGATCGACCTGACGTTCAGCTCGCTGCGATTCAGACCGACACCACACGAGCCCTCGTGCTCACGAAGGGTGTTCGACCCGTCGAGTACGTTATGTACGAGGCAGCGCAGCGCGGTATCCCGCTAGTCGTGGTGCCCGACAATACGCATGACGTTGCTGAGCGGCTTGAAGGGTTGCAGCCTGAGGTTGGGTTCGACCATGCCGACAAGCTGGCTCGAATGGTCGAGCTGGTGTCGGAGCATGTAGATATCTCGGCTCTGGAAGATCAACTGGCCCAACCGGCGACCCGATAAAGACGGATCGAACCGACTATTGAGCATTCTCGACACCATAGCTCCGCGATATGGACGCAAGCAACGTCGTATCGGAATTGCGTTCCTCTTTAAAGCGATTTTTTATCTCGGAATACCAAGTTACGCGATATTCGTAACCGTGACGTTCCTCATGCTCGATAAAGACACAGAGCTTGAGATCATTCCTGCTACACAGACCGAGTCGGTGGTATTCGAAAAAGTGCTCGATTATTTGAAGGCGACCGATGTTCGTTCAATTTATGAACGCGACATTGCAGTGAACTGTTGGGATGTATTCGAGGACGCTGAATTTACGGTCGAGTACTTGAATCTAAAATCGTGGCAAATTAGTGCCTACTACAACCGTGTGCGCTATTACTGGCGAGTACACGACCTCACCTTAAAAGTGACTCGTGACATTTGGTTCCGAACCACGAACCGGACAATTAAGTGTTGACGTTCAGTGCGTCGATTTTGCTGAGATGTAAGCCGACTTCACATAGTGCCGGCAAGTTCGGCATGGCATTGCCGACGTTTTACCAATAGACGGTGTTGTTACCTGTTTCTTGCTCGAATCCACGGCAAAACCGTGCCAGTCCGACGGGCATTTGGCCGGGTGACGGTTAACATTGCGTGATGCCTTCAATTTCGCCGACAGAAAACCTTCTTTCTGGTCTTTCCGACCGTCAGCGAGAGGCCGTGACGCATACCGATGGACCGCTTTTGATTGTTGCTGGTCCCGGTTCTGGCAAAACCCGCGTGATGGCACATCGAGTCGCCTACCTGATCGGCGAAAAAGGTATTCAACCGTGGAAAATCCTGGCGGTTACATTTACCAACAAGGCAGCGCGAGAACTTCGAGAGCGCTGTGAACGTTTGGTCGGACCGGGCTCGCACGAGCTTCAGGTTCGGACGTTCCATGGTTTCTGTTCACGAGTGCTGAGATCAGACGGCGAACAGGTTGGTCTCAGGCCCGAATTCACGATCTACGATGCTGACGATCAGGCACGTGTGGCACGCCGAATACTCGACGATCTCGATATCGACCCAAAACAATTTCCGCCCCGTGCGCTGCTTGGCATTATTTCCGACGCCAAGAACAATATGCGCAGCCCGGCTCAGCTTGAAAAGCGTACCGAGACATATCGTGACGAGGTCGCCGTTCGCGTCTACGAGGCGTACGAAGGCGCGCTCCAAAGGGCAAACGCAGTCGATTTCGACGACCTGTTGCTGAAAACCTACCAGCTTCTCGAAGGCTTTCCGGAGATGCTCGAAAAGTACCAGCAGCGATTCGATCATTTACTGGTCGATGAGTTCCAGGACACCAACCCGCTCCAGTTTCAAGTAGCCCGGATGCTCGCCATGAAAAGCCAGAACATCTGCGTTGTTGGGGATCCCGACCAGTCGATCTACTCGTGGCGTCATGCCGATCCTACTAATCTCACCGACTTCCAAAGTACGTTCAAGAACACCAAAATCGTTACGCTCGATCAGAGCTACAGGTCGACACAAATCATTCTCGAAGCCGCCGATTCGGTCATCGGAAACAACGATGGTCGGATGGAGAAGAATCTGTGGACCGAGAACGATCGTGGAACGAGAATCACGGTCGCAGAGGCATACAACGAGGACGAAGAGGCGAGACTCGTTCTAGAGGCAGCCAACGATCTGAAAACGAAAGACGGAATTGGTCGCAACGAAGTGGCGATCATGTACCGCGTCAACGCCCAGTCACGGGCCTTCGAGGTGGCGTGTAATCGAGAAGGAATTCCGTATCGACTCGTCGGCGGAGTGAAGTTCTACGACCGCAAAGAAGTCAAAGACATACTGTCGTTCCTGCGGGTAGTTGCGAACCCGGCAGACGATGCTGCGCTGGAACGCATAATCAACGTTCCCACACGTGGAATCTCGGCAAAATCTGTCGCCGAACTGCGGCACGTAGCGGTAGGGCACAACGTACCGATGCTCGATGTGATCCTCGACATAAGTCGGGTGCAAAGTGGCGACGAAGACCCCGCCGCGTACTTCGCTGCCCTCAACACCCGAGCACTGAAATCAGTAACAGCATTCGGTGATCTCATCACACGTTTCATCGAGCAGTCTCTGGCACTGGACACCAACGAACTGATCGACCTGATTGTCGAACGGAGCGGCTATGGCGCGATGCTGCGAGAAGATAAAGAGCGCGGCGAAGAACGAATGGAAAACCTTCAGGAACTGAAGGCTTCCGCCGAGCAATTCGCAGGATCAGAAGAGCGGGGACAGCTTACCGACTTCTTGGAAAACGTCGCTTTGGTATCCGATGTAGACGGTCTTCAAGGCGGTGACGACACCGAGGCCGATGAGGAGGCTCTCACTCTGATCACGCTTCATCAGGCGAAGGGCCTCGAATACGACGCAGTATTTCTGGTCGGGCTTGAGGAAGGCATGCTGCCGCACTCAAGAAGCGTCGAAGATCCGACACAATTACAAGAAGAGCGTCGGCTGCTCTACGTGGGTATGACCCGTGCTCGGAAGCGCCTCTATTTGTTCAGAGCGTTCCAGCGCAGATTCAGGGGACAGTCCGGTTCGACCATGGCTTCTCGATTCCTACAGGAAATACCGGATTCACTCACTACAACCCGCAATATTCGTGGCCACTCGCGAGTCGCAGACCGTATTCCTGATCCGATGTGGACGAAACGAGCCGCGTCGACTCCGGCTCCACGCTCGGCCGCAGGACCGGGTGAGCAGTTCAGCCCTGGCGACAAGGTTCGGCACGGAACGTTTGGTGAAGGTGTTGTCGTTAGCTCGTCGGGCGTCGGTAGCGACATGCAGGTGGCAGTGGCATTTGCGGGGCAGGGCGTGAAGCGCCTGATGCTGTCGTTCGCTCCACTGGAAAAAGTCGTCCCCGAAGAGTCGCCAACTCAGTTCGATCCCGACGAGGACGATATCGAGATTCAAGATCCCGATCTGTTCGCCCCGTAGGGTGCCGTTGGAATCGTCATCCTGAACTTGATTCAGGATCTCGGATCGACGTACACGTACTATCAACGCAATTAAGGATCGAGAATGATCGCGAAAGTTTTGTCCGTAAGTTCAAGCCCGACCCATACGATGGCGAAGCCTTCACAGGAATCGATAACGATCGTTGAAGGGTTGGGTGTTGAAGGCGACGCTCATAACGGCACGACCGTGAAGCACAGGAGCCGTGTGAGGCAGGATCCGACCCAGCCGAATCTTCGTCAGATTCACCTGATTCACTCCGAACTGCTCGATGAACTCCGTGCCACAGGATTCGAAATTAAACCCGGAATGATGGGCGAAAACATAACGACCTCGGGCGTTGATCTTCTTGGACTGCCGACCGGGGCAATAATGACAATCGGCGCTAATGTCAGGCTTGAGATCACCGGACTTCGTAACCCTTGTGCACAACTGGATGGTCTGGTTCCCGGCCTGATGGAAGCAGTACTCGATCGAGACTCAGCAGGCGAGTTAATTCGCAAATCGGGCGTATTCGGAATCGTGATAACAGGCGGCGAAGTACGAGTAGACGACAGTATTTCGATTGAATTACCACGCGGTGATCAGAGTCGACTACAGCCCGTATAGCCGTGCCTTCACACGGACGTAATCCCAAGTAAATATGGCCACGACCCAGATAAATATCGCCGCGAGCCCAGAAAAAGTCGCACGCGACCCATACAATCGTCGTTATGAAAATGCCTGGATGGGACCGAATTTACTTCTTCGTGTACATCGGGTTTCTGTTCGCCCTGCTGGGATTCGCTTCGCTGTTTGTCATCCCTATCTCCGAGATTGAAAATCCGGAAACCGGCGAAATAGTGAGCAAGACATTTCTTGAAAACGGACAGATCGGCCTTCTGCTATTGAGCTTGCTACCCGCGGCACTCGCCGGAAGCGTGCTGCTGGTAGTCCCGAGAGACAGTCAGCCCGATAAAACGGCGAAGATAAACATCTGGGTTTCGACGTTTCTTATCTATGTTTTCGTCGTATCTTTCATCTTCGTCAATGGAATCTTGTTTGTCCCGACAGCGATCCTGATGACGGCTGCTGCCGTGGGCTCGCAGGTGCGAAGACGGGAGCGTCGCGTGTTCGCCAGACCGGGTGAGGGGTCCAAATCAGGCCGTGGCGGTGGCAAACGAAGGCGCAACAAGGACTAAACTGCGGGTCGCGAACGACGTTTTCTTGAGGGCGCACGTTGGTGGCGTCGCAAATGGGTTGCAAGCAAGCTGACGCAACGCGATGGGGCGAGCGATTACGGAACAACTGGCGAAACATACTTATGACGACATCGGAAACATCAAACGACACTGTTATTACGGACGAGCTAAAGTCGTTCATCGGCCTGGATTCGCGGTCTGCCACCTACGATATTGAGCGTCATGCAGTGGAGCGATTCGCATGTGCGATCGGCGATCCTAACCCGCTCTACTCCGATCAAAACGCCGCCCGAAGCTCGTCGTACGGTGGACTGATCGCTCCCCCCACATTTTTCCGATCGTTGCTTCCGGGCGGATACTCAAAGTCATTCCCTGAGCCATTCGCACACATACTCGATGGCGGTAGCAAGTATCGGTATCACGAACCCGTTCGAGTGGGTGACCAAATCACAGTCGTTCGTAAGATTACCGACCTCTTCGAAAAGCACGGTCGGATGGGTGCAATGCTGTTCAAAGTGACCGAGATCAGCTACACGAATCAGCACGATCAATTAGTTGCAACTCAAGCAACAACCACGATTACTTACGGAACTGGCGAAAAGGACTCGGGCGTTGGCGACCATTAATTCTGGAATAGAAACTCCGACTCTCTGGTTCGAGGACGTTGCCATTGGTGACGAGCTCCCCGAGGTGGAGAAAACCCCTGACACCCGTCAGCTCGTCATGTATGCGGGCGCCTCGCAGGACTTCGTGGCGATTCATTACGATCACAAAGTGGCGGCAGAAGCCGGTCACCCGAAGGTCATCATTCACGGCGCACTGAAAAGTGCGTGGCTCGGCGAGCTTGTCACGAGCTGGATCGGTTCTACGGGTCGACTTCTTGAGCTCGACGTTTCGTACCGTGCAATCGATTTTCCAGACGATATTGCGACCTGTGTCGGCAAAGTAACCGACACCAGAACCGAAGACGGCGTCGGCCTCGTGGAACTAGAGATCGGCCTGCGCAATCCCGACGATCTGATTACAACTCCGGGCAGGGCGCTCGTTTCCCTCCCCACCAAAACAGCTTTTTCTTAGTCGGCAACTCGACACGACTAAATCACACCGGCAATTCAAAGGACCGAACCATATGAGCGGCGCGCTTGAAGGCAAAGTAGCAGTAGTCACCGGAGCCGGACGCGGCATCGGCCGAAGCATCGCCGAAGAACTGGCGGCTAACGGAGCGAAGGTCGTGGTGAACGACGCTGGCGTTTCGTTGGCAGGTCAAGCTGAGAACACAAGTCCCGCCGACGAGGTCGTGGCAGGGATTAAAGCTGCAGGCGGCGAGGCTGTTGTAATCACTGAATCAGTATCGACCTTCGAAGGTGGTGGGCGAATTGTTCAGGCTGCCCTCGACACGTTCGGGCAGCTCGACATCGTCGTAACCGCTGCGGGAATTCTGCGTGATCGCATGATCTACAACATGAGCGAAGAGGAGTGGGACGACGTATATAACGTCCACCTCAAGGGCACGTTTAACGTTGTACGGCACGCTGCTCCGCTATTCAGGCAGCAAAAAGGCGGACGGGTAATTACGTTTACCTCGGAATCGGGATTGGTCGGATTCCCCGGACAGGCGAACTACGGTGCTGCAAAATCGGGCATTCACGGATTTACAAAAGTTGTCGCCAAAGATCTCGGTAAATACGGCGTGACAGCAAACTCGATCGCACCCCGCGCCGAGACTCGCATGATCGAATCGATCCCTGAAGAAACTCGGGAGCGACTTGCGACTCAGGGACTATTCCCCGGCAAAGACGAAGCGTCGTGGGAGCCGGGCGACGTGGCTCCGTTCGTTGCGTTCCTCGCATCGGACTATTCCGGTCCAATCAACGGACAGACCTTCCTCGTATACGGCGGAAATATCGTCCACATGACGCTCCCTCGCCGAGTGAAGACGATCTACAACTCCGCTCCGCCTGCTACGTGGGAGGCGGATCAACTCGACGCACTGGTCGGGCCAAATCTTCTCGGTCAGCCTGCTGTATCGGGACCGGTTGCCAGCAAACGACTCGAAGGCAAAGTCGCTGTCGTTACGGGGGCAGGTCGTGGAATCGGGCGTGGTGTTGCGAAACTACTGGCGGCTCAGGGCGCATCGGTGGTCGTGGCGGACGTAGGAGCGGCTCTCGATGGTGACGGTGAGGACAACACGCCTGCAGCGCAGGTTGTTGAGGAGATTTCAGAGCTCGGTGGACGAGCGGTTGCTTCGTATCACTCTGTGGCGACGATGGAGGGTGGCGAGAATATCGTTAAGAAGGCCATGGAAGAATATGGTCGACTCGATATTGTCGTGACAGCAGCCGGGATTCTCCGGGATCGAATGCTGTTCAACATGACTGAGCAGGAGTGGGACGACGTACTGAGCGTTCACCTCAAGGGCACGTTCTCGGTCGTTCAGCCCGCTTCGCAGATTTTCAAGGAGCAGGGCAGTGGTCGCATTGTTACCTTCAGCTCCGTGTCGGGCTTATATGGCTACGGCGGTCAGGCGAACTACGGTGCTGCCAAAGACGCTATTGCAGGTTTTACCCGAGTTGTGGCGAAAGATCTGGCGAAATACGGCGTCACGGCGAACGCTATTTCTCCGGGTGCGCAGACTCGTATGACCGAATCGATTCCCGACTCGACACGCAACATGCGCAAGGGCGAGTACCTGCCGCCTCCGGAGGGGACGCTCACGACTGAGCCAGAGCAGGTCGCACCAATGATTGCTTGGCTCGCTTCGGATCAGGCATCGGAAGTTACTGGCAAGATTTTCCACACTGTCGGAAACCGCGTCAGCCTGATGAACTCGCCCGAACAGGGCAGGTCGATTCACAAGGCAGGACGTTGGACGGTAGAAGAGATCGCTGGCATATTCCCCGAGACCATCGGCCTCGACCTCATCAACCCGGCTCCACCGCAGGACTAGTTGCGGTATAGCCTCGTAGGCGTAGGAATCCGATCTTCTAAAAAGCTCGGATGCTCAATAGCCTGAATTCGATTTCCCGAGGCCGCCGAGGGATCTGGAGGGGTCGCGCGTCGAGCCCCAGCACCAACCGCCCAACCGCCGAAGATACCTTCGTGAAGACTATCCCGATCGAGATCAGGCCTTGGTCGTAATCCCCGAAACGACTGCCATGCCGAGCTTCGGCACATCAATCGTCAGCACGCCATCGGAGAGTTCAGTCACGCCTGCTGACGGCACAACGTTGTCTGGCTGCTCCCACGTGTTGGCGAGCTTTGGGTCGTCGCCCGTCATGACCTGAATATCTCCAGCACCCGTAACTACCCGATCGGAAAGATCGATCGTCACTCGTGCGTCCTGGTCGACCGAACGATTCACGAGGAACATCGCCAGATCACCGGTTTCTTCGTCGAAGCTTGCCGATGCGTCGATTGTCTGAACCTCACCATGTTCGCTCGCGTCGTAGGTTGGGCTGTCGACCACCGGGGTGAGCGAGATCCCTTTTGCGTGTTCCGAGTAAAGGGCAAATGGATAGTAGATGCTCTGCTTAAGCGCACCGTTGGGCGTGGTAAGTACGGCGGCGATCACGTTCACCAACTGGGCGAGACATGCCACCTTCACAACGTCAGCGCGCCGGATGAACGAGTTCATGTACTGCGCACAAACCAGTGCATCTTCGAGGTTGTAAACCTCTTCGAGAAGCGACGGCGCAACTCCCCATTTGCCGTCCTGAGCAACTCCCCCACGCTCCTTGTACCAAACGTTCCACTCATCGAATGAAACGTGCACGTCGTGAGAACTCTGCTTCACACCTTTTACGTAGGCGATCAGCCCGGCATAGTCGTCGAGGATCGAGTCGATCACGACGCCCTCGGCGAGAAACTCCGGCGTGTTGTTCGCGGTGTTGTTCGAATAGCGATGTGCTGAAATGAACTCGATATCGTCCCAGCAGGTTTCGAGAACCGTGCGGTCCCACTCCAAATAAGTTGCCATCTGGCGTCCGGACGAACCCGCTGCGATCAGCTCGATCGAGGGGTCGAGACCACGCATTAGCCTCGCTGCGTTCCGAGCCTTGAGGGCGTACTGCTCGGCAGGCATGTGACCCGCCTGCCACGGTCCGTCCATTTCGTTTCCGAGGCACCACATCTTTACGTTGTGCGGTTCTGGCGATCCGTTATCACGGCGCGCCTGAGCCCACCGGGTTTCGGTATTCAGATTGCAGTACTCGACGAGTGCTGCTGCTTCGGTTGGGCCGAGAGTCCCGAGATTCACGGCCATCATCGGCTCGGTGCCAACGAGATCGCACCACTTCATGAATTCGTCGGTCCCGAACGTGTTCGGATCGGTTGTCTTCCACGCGAAATCGGGGAACGGCTGTCGATCAGGTCCGACTCCATCTCGCCAGTCGTAGTTTGAAACGAAATTTCCACCGGGATAGCGAACGTATGGCATGTTCATGCCGGTCATCGCTTCGGCTACGTCGGTTCGAATCCCATCATCATTTGAAAGGTCGCTATCAGGATCGTAAACACCGCCGTAAATAGAGCGGCCCAAGTGCTCCAGGAATCCGGAGAAAATCCGAGAATCTATCGCACCAGCATTGAACGAAGTATTGAGCGTGACTCTGGCTTCCAAATGACTCTCCTCATTACGGCGGTGTACCTGAATATCTGCCTGATGCCCAGACGGGACACAGTGTAAGCGAGATTGTGCGATAAACTCTCGTTCGAGCATGAATATTTCAATCAACAACTCCGACCACGATTTTGATGTAAATCCAGAGATCTTTCTGTTGGACGTGCTGCGTCAGGACGCTGGCCTGACCGGCGCTAAATACGGCTGCGGCGAGGGCAATTGCGGCGCGTGCACTGTGCTCGTAGATGGCGAACCGACGAGATCGTGCATCACCCCTGTTGGCTCAATGGTCGGTAGGCAGATAACGACCGTCGAGGGGCTTGCCGACGGCGAGGAACTCAACTCGGTTCAAAAATCGTTTGTCGAAGAATCGGCGTTCCAGTGTGGATATTGCACACCCGGGTTCGTCGTATCGGCAACGGCATTGTTATCGAGAAACTCTGCCCCAAGCGTGCCCGAGATAAAGTCGGCGCTCAGTGGGCACATATGTCGCTGCGGAGCGTATGCCCGGATCGTCAAAGCGGTGCAAAACGCTTCTGAAGGCGAGGCGTCGTCGTGACCACACAGCGCTAATTGCAGTTGAAAGTCGTTGGTCCACCGTTTACCGGGGTGATTCAGCAGACGGGTGCGGGTCCCGAGTCGGCGACATTGCTTGAGTTCTACACCGACGGCTCAGTTTTCGCTTACTCGGGCAAGGTCGAATACGGGCAGGGAATCCGCAACGGCTTCACCCGCATGCTCGCTTCGGTGCTGGAGCGGGACGTTAATGATGTGCACGTAATTCTTGGCGACACTGCAAGAGTGCCATTCGACCGTGGAACAACCGGAAGCGCATCGACACGCACGGTTGGCGTTCAGCTAGTGCGCGCTGCGCAAGCTGCGAAGGCCGAACTTGCGAGTGGAGAACCGGCGCGGGAGATCACGATTTCAGGCGAAGAGGACGATGATTCGTCTGCACTTGATCTGGTCGCAACCTACGAAGGCTCGGATCGGATTGACGGCACCGAGCGTGTCACCGGCAAAGCCATTTATGCTCACGATTTTTCACTGGATGGAACCGCTCACGGTCGAATCATCAGGCCGCCATCGGTTGGTGCGACTCTGGTTCGAATCGATTCAACGAGAGCCGAGCAGGTCCCGGGATTTATCAAAATGGTGGAATCGGACGGGCTTGTCGGCGTGGTTGCCGAAACGAAGGAAGCAGCCGACCGGGCCGCCTCGTTCGTGCGAGCCAGATGGAACGAATCCGGTGATGACGTGTCTGACTGGAGCATGCCCGCGGCGTTGAAAGATCTCGGGAGCGAGCCGGTAAGCCTACGGGACGACGGGAACGCACTGGCAGATCTTGCCTCGGCCGACCGAGTAGTCTCCGGCGTGTACTACGCACCGTTCGTTGCGAACGCCCAGATGGAGCCGAGCGCAGCGACCGCTGAGTGGAGCGAAGACGGGGCACTGACCGTCTGGTGCGCCAACCGTGGACCGTTCTCAGAGCGGGCGTACCTTGCGGAGCATCTTGGCGTTGAGGCCGAAGATATCCGGGTCATCGTCCAAGAGGTAGGCGGATCTTTCGGAACGAAATCGCAGTCGGTGAGCCTTGAGGCAGCGATTCTCGCTCGGGAGTCCGGTAAACCCGTAAAAATTGCGTACTCACGAGAAGAAGAATTTTCTACCAGCACGGTCCGTCCAGCTGCGTTGATGGAGATCGATGCTGGAGTTGATTCCGCAGGCAAACTAACTGCCTGGGACTACACAGCGTTCCACGCTGGCGACAATGCGTTCAGGGGCAGGCGTGGAGCCGACTCGCCGTATGATGCGCCCTCGACCCGAATTCGCGTCGCCGATTCGCCTTCGCCATTGCCGCATGGTTCGTATCGTTCCCTCGGAGGGGCTGTAAATCATTTTGGCCGAGAGGTTCACATCGAACTGATCGCCCGGGAACTGGGAATCGATCCGCTCGAGTTCAGGCTCAAAAATCTGAGCCATCCACGATATCGACGTGTTCTTGAGGAAGTTGCGGAGATGAGCGACTGGAACTCTCGATCCAAAATCACCGGTGTTGGGTTCGGACTGGCAGTGGGATTCGATGTCGGCAGCTACGTCGCCCAGATGGCGAGAGTGGTTATCGAAAACGGTGTCGTTATCGTCGAACGATTCGACGTGGCATTCGATTGTGGGCGCGTGTTCAATCCTGAAGGCGCGATCAACCAGATCGAAGGCTCGGTGGTAATGGGCATGGGCACGGCTTTGTGGGAGTCGGTCGAGTTCGATGGCGGACGAGTGCTCAACTCAGGATTTGGCGAGTACAGGGTGCCGCGAATCACAGACGTTCCCGAGATCAATGTGAAGCTAATCGATGATCCTTCGAACGGTCCAACTGGCGCTGGAGAACCGGGCATAGTGCCGGTCGCTGCGGCGATTGCCAATGCCGTTGCCGACGCCACAGGAGTGTCGATCGACCGCCTCCCGGTTCAAGAGCAGCTTCAGAGCCTGTAAGTCCAATTGTCACGTTTTCGCGTTTGGCGCATCTGACTTGTGGCGTATATGAATTGCGATCGCGATCTACTGAAAGGAACTTGTGCATGGTTGGCGAAAAGATTTCCGAGGCAGACGTGATCGTGCTGGGTGTTGGAACCTGCGGTGAGGATCTCTCACTGCACCTTCTCGACTCCGGGTTGAGCGTGATCGGAATCGAGGCATCGCTCGTAGGTGGCGAGTGCGCGTACTGGGCGTGTATCCCTTCCAAAATGATGATACGGGCTGCGAATCTATTGCAAGACGGCCGAAGAGTGGAAGGCGTCGCAGGGCACGCCGATATCCGGCCTGAATGGGCACCCGTAGCGAACCGGATTCGGACAGAAGCGACCAGCGGGTGGGATGATTCGTTCGCCGTTGAACGCTTCGAGTCCCGCGGTGGTCGGCTGATACACGGCTATGGCAAGGTAACCGGCCCTCGCACAGTGGTTGTCGATGGCGAGATGCTGACGGCGCGAAAAGGGATTGTGGTGGCGACGGGATCACAGCCCGCTATTCCCAGTATCGATGGCCTCAGCGATGTTGAATACTGGGTCACGCACGATGTTATTGATGCCGAAGAACTTCCCGAATCGTTGATCGTTCTCGGGGGTGGCCCAATTGGCTGCGAACTGGGACAGGTGCTTGCCAGATTCGGAGCGAAAGTCACGATTGTCGAAGCCGCCAACCGACTGCTTCCGGGCGAAGAACCTGAGGCTTCAGAAGCGCTCACCGCAGCGTTTGAGGCGGAGGGCATTACGGTTCGCACAGGAGAAGCTGTGGCCGGTGTCGGCTCTATCGGAGACACGACCATCGTGACGCTGGCAGGCGGGGACGAAATATCTGCTGAAAAGTTGCTCGTAGCGACTGGCCGGAAAGTCGATCTGACCGGACTGGGGCTTGAATCGGCTGGAATCGACGGCTCTGGATTTATCGAAGTCGATGAACACATGCGCGCTGGCGACGGATTCTGGGCGATGGGCGATATTACCGGCAAGGCGATGTTCACCCATGTGGCGGTTTATCAATCGGGGATTATCGCTGCCGATATTCTGGGTAAGGACGACAACGTCGCTCGGTACGATGCGGTTCCTCGGTCGGTGCTTACCGATCCCGAGGTAGCAAGCGTTGGCATTACCGAGGCTCAGGCACGCGAGCAGGGCCTCGACGCCGAGGTTGCGGTGAAACGAACGCCGTATACGTTCCGAGGGTGGCTGGACATGGCGGGCTACGGCGTCATCAAAATCATTGCCGATCGCAAAACGGGAGTGGTGCTCGGCGGTACGGTGTCAGGTCCACGGGCAAGCGAAATTCTCGGATTGCTGACGTTCGTCGTGCACACGCACGCCAAGTTGGACGATCTTCGTAGCATGATCTACGCCTTCCCAACGTTCTACGGTGGGGTGGGCGAAGCGATCGGCGCGTATGCACACGGCGTGACGACCGTTCTGGATCCCGAGTACGAAGGATTCAAGCCGATCAGTTAGACGCCGGGCGTTCGTTAAATCCGGTAAGCCTTGCGGGCGGCGTCTCTGAACAGCCATGCTTTTTCGCTGGCTGAGAAGTCCTTTGCGAAGCGCTTGAAGGCGTTCCATAGGACGGTGTACGACGTCGAAGCATTGTCCACCGGGAAGTTGCTTTCGAACATGCACCGTTCGACCCCGAACTGCTCGATACAGTGCGAGTAATACGGAGCCATAACGCCCGCGATATCTTCCGATGATGGCGGGGCAGGGCGCTCGTCCCAGCCGTAACCGCCGAGTGGCATTCCAGTTCCTCCGAGCTTCACTACCACGTTGTCGGAGCTTGCCAGTTCGGTGATGCCTTTTTGCCAGAGCTGAAACATCTCATCGTGCTTACCGGCGTATGGGCCAATGCCTATCGGGCCGCCGATGTGATCGACAATTATCGTGACATCCGGGAAGGCCTTTGCCAGATCGGCAAGTTCTGACAGCTGTGTGTGATAGAGCCACGCATCGAAGCTCAGACCGAGCCTGTCGAGAGCGGCGAATCCTTCGCGGAACTTCGCATCACCCAGAAGCCCCTTTGGCGGGCTCTTGTAGCCGCCGATATCGGGACTGGCGTCCCAGCACGACGAATTTCGAATGCCGCGGTATCGGTTCGGACTGGCGGCGATTTCAGCTTCGAGCACCTCGGTCGCCGCGTCGCCAAGAGACAAATCGACGTAACCGACAATCCCGGCAGCCACGTTCGTGTCGCCGTATTGGCCGCTGGCACTTTGAGCAGCGATTCCGTTGACGAATTCGACCTCGCCGACCGGGCTCATGCTTTCGGCGCCGCCTGTTCGGTACATAGCGCTACATTCCACGAACACCGTTTCGACGATGTTGTGCCCACCACCTAGGTCGACGAGAAGTTCGTCGAGCATGTAGCGGGAGTCAGGTCGGTCCCAGAAGTGATGATGCGGATCACAGATCGGAAGATCGGGATCAATCGCTTCTTCAGTTGTGAGTGCGAGCCAGTCGATTCGAGGAGTTGTCATGGTTTTGGTAGGGGGAGTGCTGGTGGGGCTCCTTCTCCCGGTGGGAGAAGGCTGGGATGAGGGTGATATTGACTAGAGGTACGAACGTTGAAGTAGAAAATTTCTCCCTCTCCCCAAGGAGAGGAGGCGTTGTTGCTGAGTGAGAACTACTTCACCATCTGGTCGAAGACGGGGGTTAGTTGTGCACGTACTGCGGCTCGTTCGTCGTTGTCATTGGCCGCTTCATAGGCCGCCTCTTCTTCAGGATCGGCGTTTACGTCGAACAGACGACCGTCATCGTACAGTTTGTACTGATGAGTACGGACGTACCTTGCGAAGCGATAGACACGTCCGCTCATTGGCTCGAAATGGAAGTAGATCCACTCACGTGAATCTCCCTTTTCGCCCTTGAGTTGCGGAAGGAACGTGCGCCCGTCCATGACGTAATTATCTGGAGCCGTGATCCCGGCTGCATCGAGAATCGTTGGCAGGAAGTCGGACGAGTCGATTAGATCGTTTTCTACATGACCCGCCGGAATCGTTCCCGGCCAACTGCAAATCATCGGAACGTGCGTTCCCCGGTCGACCGTGAGACCTTTACCGCCACAGACTTCGGTGTGACTGTGAACCATTGAGCAGACCTCGATCGGCGATCCGTTATCGCCAACGTAGATCACCAACGTGTCCTCAGCCAACCCGAGTTCTTCGAGCTTATCGTTCACGCGGCCGATCACCTTGTCGTGATATTCGACCATGTCCTTGTAGTACCGGGGATCGTCATCCCAGTCTTCGAGCGCGTCCCACGTTCGAGCGCCAAGAGTTTCGTTGGAAGGCGGGATGAAATCGCCGTATTCGGGGCTGTCGGGTGTTGGCTCAAGCGGTCGGTGCGTGAGTGCCATTGGGAAGTAGACGAAGAACGGATCGTCTTGATTCCGCTCCATGAAATCCATGATGTAGTCGGCAAAAATGTCCTCACCGTACTTATCTTTCGTGTCGTCGAGGAATTTGCCGTTTTCGTAGACGATGGGGTCCTTGTAGCGCGATCCCTTATCCTCGGTGTGGTGTGGGTGCCAAACGCAGAACTCGTCGAATCCGGCATTTTCGATCGTCTGACCCTTCCCGCGCGCCTCGGGCATTTCATCGGGCGGGTTGTACGAGTGGAGCTGCCACTTTCCGGCGATGCAGGTCTTGTAACCGGCATCGGAGAATATGTGCCCAAACGTAACTTCATCGGGGTCGATCAGCCCGAACCCAACGTAGTTTCGGAAGTTGTACTTGCCGGTCATCAGCTGGATGCGAGTCGGCGTGCAAAGCGGCTGTACGTGGGCGTTTTCGAATCGAACACCGGTTTCCGCCATGCCATCGAGAATCGGCGTTGCATACGAAGTGCCGCCGTTCGCCCCGATTGCTTCGTAGCCGAGGTCGTCGGACATGATTAAGACGATGTTGGGTCGACGGTTATTGGCCATTTTCGATTAATGCTCCGGTTGATACCTGTTGTCTGCGCATAACTCCCTCTCCCGGGGGAGAGGGTTGGGGTGAGGGTGGAATTAGCTGATGGGAAGATCGTTTTAGCAGGAAAGAATTCTCCCTCAACCTAGCCTTCTCCCTAGGGAGAAGGAATCGTCGTCATTTCTAACTCAAATACTTCAAGGCGTTCAAAATCAGTGTCTGGAACTGCGGGTGCTGCTGCGACGACCCGGCGTGCCCAAGCGCAATGTTCGCTACCCGGCCCTGTCCGAACGAGGTAGTCCAGCCAAGTGGCTTTACTTCGTCTTCGACAATCCCGTGCATAAACACATCGATGCCGGGCTGAATGTCGAGTCCGCAGTAGCACTCGTCGTAAGTCCAAAAATCAGAAACGCCAGCCGCGATCGGGTGATCGGGCTGATCGATGTGCACCTGGAACCAGCCGAACGGCGGGTGCCAGCTCGAGCCGAGAACCCATCCGCCACCAGTAATCTTCTTGGTCTGCGACCAATCGGGGCAGGATCCCGCTGAAATGTGAACCGAGAGGAGCGAACCGCCGCCGGAAACGTAGCCCTCGAACCCCGAGCGCTCGGCGTCGTTGAGATCGTTATCGGTGTCGGGCTGCCGGAGAGTGTTCAGAACGATAGCGTCGAATCCCGAAAGATCACCCGCAAGCTCTTCGGCCGATTCAGAGAGGGTGATCGAATGCCCCGCCTCCTCAAGGAATGTCTGCAAAACCGGGGTCGTTTCTTCGTAAGGGTGATTTCCACCGGTAATAAGAAGCAAATTCATTGATGACTCCCCGCGTGTTCCTGCTTTTCAGGAACCCAGTAATGGATCGGCATCCGTTTTGGCTACCGATGTTGTTGGCGCTGTCGAAGGCGATTTTTCGTCAGCACCAGAAGTTGTTTCCACAAGATTTGGATTCAAAACTTCCCACTCTTTTCGCCATATCTCCATAAGCATGAATTCGTAGCCGTCTCGCTTGACCTCGCGAACCGGAACGAACCCGGCTTTTGAGAACGATTTCTGTGCTCGGAAGTTGTGGGTGAGCGTGTGGAGATAAACCCGGTCCAGTTCGGTCTTATTAAATATCTGCGCAAGCGCTGTTTTTACGACGTCGGTGCCGTAACCCTTGCTCCAGTAATCACGATCGCCAATCATGATTCCCAGTTCACACTGCGGCTTATCGGCATTGATGTCGTAGTACATGCAGTTGCCGATGTGACGACCGTCGAGAGTGTCGATTGCCATGCGCACCGACCACGGCGATGGATAGCTCACATCATCGCGGTGGTATCTAAGGTATTCGGTGTAGCTGAGGGTCACCGGGCGGGTGGCATCGAGCGCTGCCAGTTCTGGATCAATGCGCCATGAATAGTCGGCTTCTGCATCGTCCATCGATTTTGACCTAAGGACGGTCAATTCTCCGACGAGACGCAGATTAGTCGCCGCTTCCTGCTCTGCCCTCATAAAAGGCCACAGCTTTTTCCAGGACTCGCGCTTCATTCCGATGGGTAAGCCTCTGTGATGCTTCTTTAATGTCGATCCATTCGACATCATCGTACTCATGATCGTGGTCAGATGTGTTGCCACCGATGTACTTCATCAGGTACCAGTGGACAGTTTTGTCGATGCGAACGGTGCTGTCATCGTCAAATGGAAGCTCGCCGAGCGTCTGTCCGGCAGTACGAAAAAACGAATAATAGGTGTCGTCAATCGCCGGGCCCGTCTCGACCTGAAGACCGGTTTCTTCCGTAACTTCCCTTGCGGCCGTTTCGGCAACCGATTCACCCTGTTCAGGCGTCCCTTTTGGCAATGCCCAAAGCGATTCTGACCTCCGGTGGCACAGGGCAACAGATAATTTGCCATTGTTTTCCGGATTCGGGCGCAGCACAACACCACCTGCCGACCAGCGGTCAATCGAGTGATCTGTTGTGCGTTGTCTTGTCATTGAATCTAGTTCGAGTTCGGTGATATCCGGAATGCAACCGGAACATCAAATGTGTGAGCGGATTCTAAGTTTGGGAATGCCAGCGGTCAAACGCTGTAGGTGCTTCTTTTGTTTTAACTTGATATAGGGTTCAAAATGACCCCGGAAATAAATTGACACTGAGTTGATCGAATTCGATAATTGTTTGCTGGGTATAAAAAACAGAATGCCACTTCGCAACGCACGATCACAACACGTAGACATTCGCCGTCGTTCGGTCAGAACGACAGCTTACGACGTGTCATCTATTTTTACGGATCGTTCACACAAAATTGTGCGCAGAAGATAACAGATAAAAAATAGCCGCATGACTGTCCACGGACGGGTGCGGTTTTTTTGCGCCTGAACGATAGCCGTTCAGGCGCATCACTTGAGAACTTGCCGAATCGTGAGTTCAGAAGAGGATAGTAAAAATTGGATAAGCACGACTTTGTCATCCGATTCGCCGGAGAGGGCGGACAGGGACTAGTCACATCTGCCGATGCTCTTGCACGGGCTGCAGCTCATGCAGGGTACTTCGTTCAGACCCACTCGACGTTTCCGTCGCAGATCATGGGTGGCCCGGCGTCCTCGCAGGTAAGAATCTCAACCACACCGGTACTGAGCTCCGGTGACGGAGTCGACGTACTCGTTGCGTTAAACCAGTACGCATTCGATCATCACATCGATGACTTGAACGAGAACGGTGTAACTGTTTACAACGCCGAGGAGTATGACCTGCCCGAAGGCGGTCACTACTTTGGTATCAAGGCCGACGAACTCGCCAAATCGACCGGTAACGCCCGTGCGGCGAACATGGTGACGATAGGTGCGGTTGCTCATCTGATCGACTTCAGCCTGGTGGAGATCGACGAATTTATTACTCAGCGCTTCACCCGCGGACGTCCCGGGGACGATGAGATCATTGAGGCAAACATCAAGGCGGTACGTCTTGGCGTTGATGTTGCGAAGTCGAGCGGATTCACCGTTGGTCAGCTCGAAGCTCCTACGGCCCCTGATTATCAGCAGATCGTAATCACCGGTAACGCCGCTCTATCGATGGGCGCAATGGCAGCAGGTTTAGATTTCTACGCCGGCTACCCCATCTCTCCGGCAACCACTGTGTTGGTCTGGATGGAGAACAATCTCTGGGGAAAAGGGCGATTCGTACACCAGGTGGCATCCGAGATCGAGGCGATCAACGCCATTCTTGGCGCAGGATTCGCCGGCAAAAAAGCGATGACCGCAACTGCAGGTCCGGGCTTCTCGCTAATGAGTGAAGGACTGGGTCTGGCGTGGATGGCAGAGATTCCTCTTGTCGTCACCAACGTTCAGCGTGGTGGACCCGCAACCGGGCTGCCGACCAAATCAGAGCAATCAGATCTAATGGCATGCCTGCACCCGGCTCACGGCGATATCACGATGCCGTTACTGGCCCCGGGCACGATCGAAGAATGTTTCTACGCCGGTGCACTGGCAACAAACTGGGCAGAGCGCTATCAGGGTCCAGTGATTCTCGTATCCGAGTTCGGCCTTGCTGAGCGCGGCGAGAACATTCGCCGACCTGATCTCTCAGCAGTTAGCCAGGAGAGCCGAGCTACCGTTAGCGAAGGCGACACCGGCAAGCGATACGACTCGTGGGATGGCTCAACGCCACTTCCGGGTATGCCGATTCCGGGTGGCCCGGGCGCTTACGTAGCGAACGGTTCCGAACACGATGAGATCGGTGACACGACTCACCTTCCTCACCACCATGTCAGGCTGATGGAGCGTCGATTCAAGAAACTCGACCTTCTCGACGGTGCGCACTTCGAGATCGAAAACGCCGATGCGGAAGTGATCATCATGCCGTGGGGCAGTTCGAAGGGCCCGGCTCGAGAGGCTTACGACAGGTTGCGAGAACAGGGTGCGGATATCGGATGGCTCTATTCAGTAGCCCTTCATCCGTTGCCTGAAGATGTTTTGGAAATTCTGAAATCTGGTAAGCGGATCATCGTCCCTGAGCTAAACTATCTTGGACAGTGGTCAGCTCTACTACGGCAGGACGGCTATAATGCCGAATCGATTACCCAGTACACGGGCTTGCCATTCAGGCCTGCCGATCTGGTAGTCAGTATCGGCGAACGAATCGGGGTTGGAGTAACAGTATGAGCAAGCGAAATCCTGAATACGACTTTGCATGGTGCCCGGGATGTGGCGACTTTGGAGTGCGACGGGCGCTTCAGGTTGCACTAGAGGGCTACTCGATTGAACACGAGGAGCCTCAGGCGAACAACGTTGTTGTCGCCGGTATTGGTTGTTCCGGAAACATGGTTCACCTTGTCGAAGGCGATCAGCCTTTTGGCATCCATGGCATTCACGGTCGAACACTTCCGATTTCATTCGGCGTGAAGATGGGCCGACCCGAGCTGAACACAGTAGTAGTTGCAGGCGACGGTGACTTCCTGTCGATCGGTGGCGAGCACATTGGCCCCGCTGCGAGCAGGAACGTCGACATTACCGCTGTCGTTATGGACAACGGCGTGTACGGGCTAACCAAAGGGCAGTCTTCACCCACTAGCGAGTTCGGGGCGATAACGACATCTACCCCGCTGGGCAAGATCGAAACACCGGTTTCGCCGCTAAAGAACTACATGGCTATTGGGGTTTCCTACATCGCTTCGTACTACTCGAGCAAACCTCGAATACTGGCGAAGTTGATCCAGGAAGCAATGAACCACCGTGGTTTCAGCATTGTTCACGTACAGTCGCCCTGCACGACCTACAACGACACCTACGACCTGCTGAAGGGCAAGCCGAAGGAAGGCATTCAGGGTTTGGCGTACGACATTCCTGAAGACCACAACCCTTACAGCGCCGATGCAGCCAACGAGTTGCTCAGTAAGCCTGGGATTCCGCTTGGTGTCATCTACAAGAACGAAGGCAAGTCGTTGCAGGATCGTTACGAGGATCTACAGGCAAAAGCTCCGAATCGCACAGACGATGAGATTCTAGATTCGTACCTGCTTCAGATTTAGGCGTGAAACCTACCGACTGAAAAGAAAAAGCCTCGCAGCAATGCGGGGCTTTTTTTATTGGAAGCGAAGTGGCGTTGTGTGGCTCCTTCTCCCCTCTGTAATGGGAGACCAAGTGCGAATGCACTCCCGGAGCTAACGCAGAAGGTTGGACATGTACTGAGCCCGTCGAAGTGATGAGGGAGGAATTTCTCCATCCGAAACATCGTTCCTGATCGGCGATATCACCCTCACCCTAGCCCTCTCCCACTGGGAGAGGGCTAGGGTGAGCCGTTAGTCCGACTTGGCTCGTTCGGCTACGTACTGTTCGAGGGAGTCTCGCAGGGCGATCCGACCCCGGTGGAGTCGTGCCTTGAGCGCCGATACGGAAACTTCCAGAGTGTCGGCAGCTTCCTGATTCGACAAACTCTGAACATCTCGCAAAATCACAGCGACACGTAGATCTTCAGGTAAATCATTGATCGCCCGATCGATACGGTCGCCCAATTCGCTATTCATAGTTGCAGCAACCGGCGATTCAGCCCAGTTACTCGAAGCGATATCGGGGCGGGCATCCTCGGAGACGGTCATCTCTTTGCCGCGCTTGTCTTTGCGGATGCGCATCAAGGCAGCATTCACCGTGATGCGGTAGAGCCACGTTGTTGGCTGCGCGTCGCCTCGGAACCGGTCTCTGGCCTTGAACGCCGATACGAAGGCGTCTTGGGCAACTTCCTCGGCATCGTGGGGATTGCCCATCATTCGATATGCAACGTTGTACACGAACCCCGAATGTTTTTCGGCTATGTCCGTGAATTCCTGAGCGTCCATATTCAGTCGAGGCTTACTTTTGAGGCTTGGGTTCGGCATTTAAAAAGCACACTCGCTGCTAAATGCAACGTGGGCTCAGTACGATTACCTTACCAGAGGGCAAGGCAACTGCTGCTCGTATTTTTAGTTGGGTAACGCACTTGTTTGATAGTCTTCTGATGCTTGGTAAGCGCGAAACGATTCAAGCAAAGCGGTTCTATTTATTTCGCATCATAAGCTGAAATAATGTTCTTTGAACCGAATCCGCGTACACTGCATCTGATTAACTGTCCGGGCTAGACCAGAAATGAACAGATAGCATTGGTTCGGACATATTGGAGAATAACGTGAGCGGCACACCGTCGTGGATAGACAAACTGATCGGTAGGGAGGAGAGTCACTCCCCCGACGATCCGTGCGCTGAAGGTATGGGCGACTGCAACGAAGTTCACGACAACGTGTCGGACTTTATTGATGGTGAGGTTCCCTCGAAGCTCACATCCCGTATTCGTCACCATCTTGGATTCTGCGACGACTGCGATGGTTTTGTGACGAGCCTCGCGCAGACCGTTGGGCTGGTTCGACAATCTCCCCAGCACGATGTTCCTGATTCACTAAAAGAGTCGATACGGAATCTCAAAGACGAGTAGTTCCAAACAAGCGGTTAACTGAAAAACGGCGAGTAAATCGCCGTTTTTTTTATGCGTATTTTCTGTCGACCGAACTAGCCGAGGCCGTCCTGCCTGAAAGTAGGCTCTGGCTCTTCCTCGACGGGTCGTTCCAGCCGGAAATACTCTTTGTGCCTGCGGTGGAAATACATCGAGTGCAGCAGTATCGATAGGCCGATCGCTGTGAGCCCGTACACCACGATAGGATCGACGGTCGAATTCGGACTAAACGACAACCAGATAAACGTTGCGTAGCCAGCTACCCCGCCCCAGAGACTCGGGTGCTTTAGCTTCCTGTTCATGCCAACAGCGAGTGCTGTGCCCACTGCAAGACCGATAAACACCAACATCGGTGCTATCACGATAGATGTTCCCATGAGAGTGACGACTCCGTCGCCACCCTTGAATTTGGTGAACGGAGAGTTCCAGTGACCGGCAATCGCAGCCGTAGTTGGAATAAGAAGTTCCACGCTTTCGAGAGCGAGGTATCGGGCAATAAGTATTGCCGAAATTCCCTTACTGAAATCGATCAGAGTGACTATCACACCCTGTTTTCTTGACACTTCGCGCCAGATGTTGGTTGCGCCCGCCTGACGAGAGCCGACCTTGAACACGTTGATGCCGTTGAGGCGACCAATAATGTAGGCGGATGGCAGCGCACCAAGTGCGAACGCCATGGCAGCTGCGAGCAAGAATGTGTTGAACGTGGTGTCAGAACTCATATCTTGAATCGAATTGTATCAGTGAGGGCACTTTTACTGGCTATAGGTGCAAGTACGCTGAAGTCCGGCGACATTAGATACGCCCATATCGCTGGGGCGGGTTCACAATGACCGTCCATGACCGAAACGCCCGAAACCAAATCACCCGCTGTTGAGCTCGATAATGCTCGTGATCCTGGACTAGTCTGGGCGCTTAGAAACTCGCCTCTGCGTCGGTTCCTTAGTGCCACACTCACGTGGGGCACCGGGCACCAGTTGGTCAACGTTGTTCAGGGCTACCTGCTTTTCGAAATAACCGGGTCAACACTGTGGCTTGCCGCGCTCGGCACTGCAATTGCCATCCCCAACATAATTGTTGGCGTGGCCGGTGGTGTGCTCGCCGACAGATTCCCGCGAGTCAGGCTACTGAAGATCGGATCCGTGATAGCGGGCGTGCCGATGCTCATTATTGCGTTCCTTTTATCGGCCGATATGCTCGAACCGTGGCACATAGTGGTTGGCGGCGCTTTTCAGGGATCGGGTCTCGCGATCGACTGGATATCGCGGTTGTCACTGCTTCCAGACGTCGTACCAAAAAAGATCTTGGTGAGGGCGATATCGCTCGATCAGGCGATGTTCAGTACTGCTCGAGTGGCCGCACCGGTAACAGGCGGATTCCTGCTTGGAGCGACCGGGGCGGGAACTGCTTATTTTGTGATTGCAGGCCTGTTTGCCGTAGCGTTTCTGGTGTACTTGACTTTTAAGCCTGTCATCCAGGAAAAGCCTGCAAAACCGGCGGGCATCATTCAAGATTTGGCAGAAGTTGTCAGAGTTGTCAGATCAAACCCGATTTTACGATTGAACCTGATGTTTACGACCGTGAATGCGATGACGCTAGGCGGACTTGTTTTCATCCTTCCAGCGTTCGCAAAGGAGATTTTCAACACAGACGAACGAGGGCTCGGGTTCCTTTTTGCCAGTATTGGAATCGGAGCGGTCGCCGGAGCTATGACGATGTCATGGACCGGTGGCGTGAAGAGAGCTGGTCCAGCACTTCTAGTGTCCAACCTGCTGTTCGGGGGCTTCGTTATCGTCTGGGCTAATACCAGCTCATTGTTGCTTGCTCTGCCTTTCGCCTTGCTACTCGGCTATTTCAACTCGGTTCATGTGGCGTTGGGCATTTCAGTTATCCAGTTCAACATTCCAGCCGAAGTGCGTGGCTGGGTGATCGGCGCGTACGAGATTGCGTGGTCGGGCTTCCCGCTCGGCGGGCTCGCAAGCGGATCGCTGGCAGCCATATTCGGGCTTCGACACGCTCTTGTAATCCTGGCGATCGGCCTGATCGTGTTCACGCTTGTAATCGCGCTGGTAAGCGAAAAATTCAGGCAATCACGAATCGAGTAAGCATCTCTACCCGGGCCAGATTCTAAGCTTCTTTATCGAAGTAGTCGGGCTGGTACGGCGGAGCTGCAGGGTTGCCGTTGTTCTGCGCATCGATCTCAGCCTGCTCAGCCTCGGTCAGGTATTTCGACGGGCAACGAACCGTTAGGTTGTCGGCGCTAAACGACCCATCGACCATTTTCTGACCCTGCAAGATGATTTCTGAATGGTCGTTAAAGAAAACCTGTCCGATTTCACCTTTGTAGACAACGTTAAGTTCTTCAGTCCCGTCTTCGTCCTTGATTGCGAAATGAGCGGTAAGACCGTCAGCATCTCGAATATAGGAATCCTGAACGAGCTTGCCTGTGACGCCCACCTGTCGATCAATGGCTGTAGGTGATTCGTCGGCAACCTGCGACACGGAGAGATAGTCGACCGTAGCGCCTTCAAACGCCGTGAAGGCAAAGTAGGCGAGAGCTGCAGCCACCAGAACGAAAGCGAACGCCAGTTTCGCACGCGGCCCCATGAGGGTCGACGTCTGCGCTGCTGATACGGCCACCGGGGTCGCCTGATTATCTCGTTCTTGATCGTTAGGTTCGTTGGTCATATTTGTCATTCAAATTAGCCGGATTATCCCGGGTGTATTAGCCGATCGTACCTTTTAGTTTTGCGATTTCGTGTTGTAGCACTCTCTGTTTGCTACCCATGTAAAGAACATAGGCAAAGAACAGTATCCACGTGATGGCGAAGACGGCGAACAGGTACCCAAGATTGGTTTCCAGCTTGCCTTCTTCTCGTTCTACGACCGAGCTCGCTATTCCGTTTTCAAAAGAAACGGTAATCGGTGCGAATCGTTCACGATGATCACGGAGTCTTCGAGCAGCTTCCGAGGGTTCTTCGCCCTGCGAAGATACCCATCGGTCGCCAGCCTGATTCTCAAGACCAAACTGAGTGCTGTCGGATAGATCGAAAGTCGTCACCTCGCCTGTCGAATCGGAGAGGGCAAAGCGAGTCAGGTTTCCGTTGTCGTCGGTTTCAACGCCGACAACAATCCCACTGATGACTGTTTTGTTGTTGTCCTGTGCAGACGACGTTTGAGTTGCCGTGAACGAGAAAGTCAGCGCAATAACCATTGCGAAGACGATGCGAACGATGCCAGTTTTGGTCAAAACTTTAGTCACGATCAATTTGCTCCCGCCATTGCTGACGTAGTTGAATTTCTTTTCAGCTCGACCAGATCATCTTCAGATTTACGAATTTTGTATCGGATTTGGACAAGCGCTATAAACAAGAATGAGAACGCCACCGTCGATGCGAGTAGAACTATGCCCAGATCGCTGCCCAGAGCCGATTCTGCATCTTTAGCAGGTCCCGTAATAAGCGGCGGGTGTGCATCTGCCCACAAGTTGGCAGCGAAGTAAATGATCGGCGTGTCGACGGCTCCAATTACCCCGATGATGGCAGCAAGGCGTTGGCGTTGTGCTCCGGGAGGAAAATACGCCCTGAACATCAGGTAGGCGACATAGATGAAGAAAAGGATGAGGGCGGTAGTTAGCTTTGCCTCGCCGGTCCACCAGACTGCCCAGACAGGTCGTGCCCAGATCATTCCCGACAGCAGCATCAACCCGCCAAATACGACTCCGACCTCAGCTGATGCAACCGCGAGCCGATCCCATTTTTCGTTCTTCTTCCACAAGTACATGAACGAACTGCCGCTGACCACAAAAATCCCGAGCATCGAGCCCCACGCCACAGGTACGTGGAAGTAGAGGATTCGCTGGACGGCGCCCTGATTGGTTTCGGTGGGAACCCACTGGAAAACGAGGTACAGCGTCAGCCCCATGAGGGCAGCTGTGCCGATCAAGAGCGGGTCGAGTAGGTTGAGAACTTTGGTCATTAGGGAATATTTACGATTCTGCAGTATTTTTTCTTGGCAAATACTTAGAGAATTTTATCACGAACAATGTTTAATTCAGATAAAGCTTCGCATGTAAGTGCCGTGTTGGTTTTTGCCGAGTCAGTCTTCGAGTATGTGCTGGAAAATAAACGCAGAAATCACGAGAAACGCAACATCGAACGCCACTGCGAGCTGCAGCCACTGCGCCATGTCGGACCAGCTTCTGCCGTTCACCATGTGACTTGTCGATTCGACTGCCGCCATGAGCAACGGCGTAACAACCGGAAGGAATAAGAGTGGCAGCATCACTTCTCTTGCGCGAACACGCACCGACATGGCGGCGAAAAGCGTGCCGACGGCACTGAAACCGATCGTTGTCAGCAGGCTTATAGCCAGCATCTCCCATCGGAACACGATTAGATTGAACAGGACGGCAAAGACGGGAATTACGATGATCTGCGCCACGGCGATGAACAGGAAGTTGCCAAGCGCTTTGCCCAAATAAATCAGATCACGGCTAATCGGTGCCAGCATCAGCGCTTCCAGCGTGCTGCCCTCGACCTCCAGCGCAAACGCCCGATTTAGTCCCGTTACTCCTGCGAAGGCAATTCCGGCCCACAGCACGCCGGGTCCGACTAACTTGGCATTGGTCTGGTTCAGATCTATAGCAAATGTGAAGATGACCAGCACGAGCAGGGCAAACCCAGCGACGGCGACCACAACGTCCTTGTTGCGTATTTCGAGCAAGAGGTCTTTTCGACCTATCGCCCAGATAATCGCCAGTGAACCTTTCATTACGAGGAGATTCCTACTGGCGAGTAGGCGGCGAGAATTTCGGCACTGTTTTGAGAAGGATTAGGCAAATTCAACCCCACCGTGCCATTGGTGAGCACGACCGCACGATCGGCGATTTCGAGGGCATGCTCGACGATATGGGTGGTCATCACGACCGTTCGGCCTGCCGATTTATATTCGTCAATAATCTGATCAAGACGTGCTACCGACTGTGCATCGAGACCCGATTCCGGTTCGTCGAGCAGCAGCAATTGTGGGCCGTGCATCAGTGCCCGTGCCAGTGCGACTCGCTTCTGAAAACCGTGTGAAAGCGTTCGAACTCGATGGTCGATCCGAGGCTCAATGCCTACCTTCTCGGTTGTTTGAGCGATCAGGTCGTCGACGTTGTCGAGGCGGTACATTTCGGCGAAGAACATCAGGTTCTCTCGAATTGTCATATCGGCGTAGAGCATCGGCGCGTGCAACACAGAACCAGTAAGCGCCCGAACTGCCGGCCCGTTGCTCGAAATATCCGACCCGAATATAGATACGCTCCCCGAATCGACCTGAGTGAGCATTGCGAGAATCCGCAGCAGGGTCGATTTCCCGGCGCCGTTGGTGCCGAGCAGCACGGTTACTTCGCCGGCTGGAAGTTCGAGATCTAGCCCGCGTAAAACCGCTGTTTCGCCAAAGTTTTTGACAACGGCCTCGGCTTTTACCGCAAGTTGAGTCGCCTGACTAACCACTGCGAATTATCCCGTTAGCTCTTTACCGCGAATCGGCGTTTGAATGCGTCGGGCTGCATTGATGCACTATCGGCGAGTTGCTTCAGCGTTTCCTCGTTATCCAGATCCGACTGCTCAAGGCGAATCATGTATCGGCGTGCGACGTCGTAGTAGAGATTGCTCGTGTCGACCATTCTGATCGCCGTTTTGCCTGTTGCTGGATCACGTAGATCTTCGAAAGCGACTGCCCGTAGCTGGCTGTCCACAATGCAGATCATCCCACCCTGCGCAGTACGTTCGTCTGATCCTGTATCGCCAAGAAGGAAGCGAACCGCACCGTGACCGAGTGTTCGGGTGTAGTCGATATCGAACGGAATTGGTGGAGCAGATCGCAGCTCGTAGCCGAGCGTCAGATCGACGATCCCCATTGCTTCACCGCGCTCTTTAAATCGGCTTTCCACCTGTTCTCTGAGAATGCGAGCAAGAGGAAGATCGGCAAGTCGAATGTTGCCGTATTCGTCTCGCGGAATTTCAACCCCGGATATGTTTCGCAGATCGCTCATGTTGAGCTTGCTGGCGATTCCTTCAGCGATGATGGCGATGCCGTCGGGTCGTCCCGAAATTCGGCGTTTAAGAATCGCACCTTCGAGCACATCGCAAACTTGGGCGAGACTGACGCTTTCCTGAGGGAACTCTTCTGGGATGAGAGTGATAGTTGAAGCCGCAGCCTTGCCAATTCCGAGAGCCAAGTGCCCTGCGTGTCGGCCCATTGCAACGATGAAGTACCAGCGATTTGTCGTGCGCGAGTCTTCCTTGAGATTCATCACGATCCCCGCGCCAACGTGGCGTGCGGTTTCGTATCCGAAAGTCGGCATATCACCGGGAAGAGGGAGGTCGTTATCTATGGTTTTCGGTACATGGGCAACCCGGATTTCTCCGTTCGCTGCCCGTGCTATCTCCGAGGCGCCAAACGATGTGTCGTCTCCACCAATCGTGATCAGGTGGGTGACGTTGAGCTTCTTGAGAGTGGCGACGCAGGTTTCGAGATCTTCTTCACGCTTGGTCGGGTTTGTGCGAGACGTGTGGAGAATCGAGCCACCCTGCGTGTGAATCGTGGTCACGTCATCGATATCGAGTTCGATGGTCTGTGAAGGATCACCAGCGACGAGGTACTCGTAGCCGTTTTTGATGCCCACAGCTTCGTACCCAGAGTTATGGGCTTCAATGACGGCCGCCGCGATAACGCTGTTGATGCCCGGAGCGGGGCCACCACCAACTAATATTCCGATGCGTCCCTGTTTGTTCGCCATTCGATGATCTCCCGGTCTACCGATTTTGCTTGACCGATTATCTACTTATTCGGCGATTGTTCGTATCTAAGAATATGCGAACGGCATCGAAAGTGCGTGAGATTAGCGTAAATGGATTGCTGAATATTCCGTTACCGGATTAGACTCACGTCAGATTAACCCCACAGCGTTTCGAAATGAGTGCCGCGACAGAATGACTCAACAAAGCCAAGAAGAACAAGCCGTCACAGATATGTGGCGTGAAATTCTAGTCAACGGGCACCACGACAAACCTTCCTCGTATCTGCCAGGTAGCGAACGCTGCACTATGTGCCTGATCCCTATGAGCGGGATTGGCGGCGCAGTGATGAAAGCATTCAGAGGGCGTTCGTTTTCGAGGAAAAACCCTCAACTTTGTAACCTCTGAGACGACATTCTTCCCACCGGTGGTGCGGAAATTGAAACAACTATCATCTTCGCTGACGTTCGAGGTTCTACTGCGATTGCAGAAAAAGTGGGGCCCGCGGAATTCGCTGCCCTACTGAATCGCTTCTACGAGGTAGCGATGGACACCCTTATTCCAAACAGGGCGATTGTCGACAAGATGATCGGCGATGAAGTAATGGCGTTCTGGGTCCCTGCCGCCGTAGATGATGCCCGTAAAGCGGCGATGGATGTTGCGATCGACATTTTGAAAGGCGTCGGTGGCGGTTCCGGAGAAAAGCCATGGCTGCCAGTAGGAATCGGGATTAATCACGGCGAGGCATACGTTGGTAAAGTCGGCACAGGGCAGGTCAACGATTTCACAGCTCTGGGCGATACTATGAACACTGCCGCCCGGCTGCAGAGCCATGCTAAGGCTGGTGAGATTGTTGTTTCCGAAAGCGTTTACTCCAATATTTCTGACCAGTTCCCGGGTGTGCCTCGTGAAGACATCGAAGTACGAGGAAAAGAAGATACGTTCGGCGTACACGTAATTATTCCGGTGGGGTGATCACGAATTGGCTATCGATCTTGAGCTTGTTGTTACGCATCGGAAGTCACGATTTCCCGAGCCCCGATTTTCATCGGGATAAACTGCGTCCTCGGAGCCGAGGGATCTGGTGCGGGGACGCGCGATCGCCGACTGGAATGGTCACTGATTCCGCCGAGATCCCTCTACTTCGCTTCGCTGCGATCGGGAAATCAGGTGCTTACGCTTGGACTACTTAATGCGAGTGTGGGTGCCCGACCAGGTGTGGGTGGGTTGAGTGGATCGGGTTGAAACGTCGGCCTTTACGGAGCGTTTCCACCGGCACCAGCAACTGGTTGCCAGCGCGCTCATTGCCCTTGGCGTCAGTGAACGTAACCGGACCTTCTCGATGCTGAATAACTGCAATGTCGGCGTCGGCCCCGACTTTCAAAGTACCGATGTGATCGGGAAGACCAACAGCCGCCGACGGCTTCGAGCTTCCGAGGGCAATCGCATCATCGACAGAGTAGCCAAGGTGAATGTACTTCGAAAGCGTGGTCATGAGGTCGTAAACCGGACCCCGTACGTTGTACCGGTGAACGTCGGAAGAAACTGTTCCCGGTCCGAGTCCCTGCTCCAGGCAAGCCTCGGCGACCGGGAATGAGAACGATCCAGCACCGTGGCCAACGTCAAAAATAATCCCGCGTTTCATAGCGTCCCACGCAGCGTCGATCACCTTGTTGTTGTTATCGAGAATGCCGTGGGGATTACCCGTGAACGAATGCGTCACGATATCGCCGGGTCGTAGTTTTTCGAGAAATTCATCAAAATCGTGGACCGACCCACCAATGTGGATCATGACCGGCTTGTCGAGTTCAACCCCGGCTTCGAGCGCACGGTCAAGAGCGACCATATCGTTGTTCCCAACGATGGCGTCGGTCAGTCGAACTTTGATACCAACGATCACATCTGAGTGCAGTTTTGCAGCTTCCACTGCCTTTTCGACCCGAGCCCACCGGATGTCCTCAAGCTCTCCAATATCGTTGTCGAGCTGACCCATTCCCGATATGTGCAGGACGCCAGAACCCGGGTGTAAGCCTCGTCCATCACGTAGCGGTGGAACCCGGCAACCGTGTTGGCTCCTGACGACCCAGCATCGATTGCGGTGGTTACGCCTCGGTAGACACAGGCAGGGTCGGCCTCGATCGCCAGATGGGCAACGCCCCACCAGACGTGAACGTGCAGATCGACCAGCCCAGGTGTTACCAGCAGTCCAACGGCCTCGATCACATCGTGGGTATCGCCGTCGGAAACATAGTCCTCGATGGCTGCGATCCTGCCCCCAGCGACGGCAATATCTTTCTTGGCGTGAATTCCCTGTGCAGGGTCGATAACGGTGCCGTTTTTGATTACGAGATCGTAGGTCATGTGAGCTCTTTCACTTTGTTCGGTCGCACGATGGTGGCTTGATGTTTGTCGTTTGGGCTTGGGGCGATACTAAACTGCGCGATCGGAAGATGCGCGTGGGTACGGGGATTTAACTCTGGCTAACAATTCATGTGACAGACTCGTTAAGAGATGAAACAACGACTTCACAAAATACTGGCGTCCGCAGGGATTGCATCACTTCGAAAATCTGAACAGATGATCGCTGAGGGACGCATCAAGGTAAACGGAGAAACCGCCGTAATTGGTGATTCTGCTGACCTTGATACCGACGATATCGTTGCGGACGGTAATCAGGTTTCCGCCGAGCAGAAACGCTACCTGCTGCTGAACAAACCCACCGGCTATGTGACTACGGTCACTGACCCGCACGGACGACCGACCGTTATGGATCTGGTCAATGTACGAGAGCGGATCTACCCCGTCGGGCGTCTTGATGTGGATACCGAAGGGTTGCTGATTCTCACTAACGACGGTGAATTTTCGCAGAAGATGGCGCACCCCAGCTTCGAGATCGAAAAGACGTATCTCGCAGAATTATCCACGATGCTGACCGAAGAGGGCGAAACTCTTCTGACACGCGGCATCATGCTTGAAGACGGCCCCACGTCACCGGCGAAAATTAAGATCACCTCGAATCGTCGCCGTAAGGTCGAAATCACGATTCATGAAGGTCGTAATCGCATCGTTCGTCGCATGTTCGAATCGGTCGAAGCCCCGGTCATTCGATTGCGCAGGATCGGATTTGGCACGGTCGCACTTGAAGACTTGCCCAAGCGAGCCGTTCGCGAGTTGACCCGCAAGGAAGTCGAATCTCTCATGGATCTTGCTATTGAGTCGAAGCGGGTCGCCAAGCCTGTTACGCCGTGGAAGAAGCCCGTGGAAGAAACCCGAAATGACCGCCGGCTAGCTTTCAAAGCAAGTCGGCCGATTAGACGCGAGGGAGCAGGCGATCGCCGGGCTTCGTTCGATTCGGGAGATTCTCGCAGGCCAAAGTCAAAACGCGGTGGCGGCGGACGTCGACGTTCTGCGTCTCGACCGGGCCGACGTTAGTAGCTCGTCAGCTACGAGCAATCGATTTCCCGAGTGAAGTCATCGGAGCCGAGGGATCTGGTACGGGGTCGCACGTACGGCAATCACCCCTCATCCTCCCGCCCACCGAAGATCCCTCCACTGCGGTCGGGATGGCGGGTGCTTACCTGAGCCGCGACAAGTCCTCTCCCGGGGGAGAGGATTTAGCTGAGGGTGGAATCGCCGACTGTCAGAATCGTTCAGTAGGCGGGTATCTCCCTCAACCCAGCCTTTTGCGTTAGCTTCGGGCGTGCATTCGTACTTGGTCACGTATTAGGGGGAGAAGGAGCCGCTCATTCTCTTGACTCGGTTTTACTCATCCAGCGAACGTAGAACCCTGCCCGGTAGCGTGCCGTTCGGCTTACCGTTATCGAGCGATGGCTTGCCATTGACGAACACGAAGTCCATACCCGTCGAGTAGACGTGAGGATTCACGAAATCGTTGTGCTGCTTCACATTTGCGGGATCGAATATCAGCACATCGGCGATCTGACCCGGCGCAATACGTCCCCGCTTCGAAAGATTCAGCCGAGAAGCGGGCAGGGCAGTCATCTTGTAGATCGCCTCTTCCAGAGTAAAAATCCCACGCTGGGTTACGAACTGCTCAAGAATTACCGAGTTTGTGGCGTAGCTACGGGGATGTGGCTTTCCGGAAGATAGCGGCCCCTGATCCCGCAACGACGAACCGTCCGAAGCGATCGCCATAAGCCGCCACTTTGCGATGGCGTCGATGTCCTGAAGCTCCATCGAATGCAGCACGTAGTTGCCTTCTGACTGCTCGTACAACCGCAGCGCTGCTTCTTCTGGATCACAGCCCCATTCATCGGCAATATCCTGCAGGTCACGGCCCTCAAGCGACTGGTCCGGTGGGAAGCTGGCGACCACACAGCCCTTGGCCGAATGGTTGCGATTAATGTAGTAGGTCATGTCGGCGCGAACCTGGGCTCGGGTATCGGCGTCGGCAAGTCGATCGAGCGTCGCCTTCCGCCCGCCAGCGAGCGCCCATCTGGCAAACATTGCACCTGAGAATCCGGTTGAAGACCATTCATACGGGTACTGATCACCCGCCACATCGATGCCTTCTTCACGAGCCCGTTCCATGCCCTCGATCAGCTCGTAACCGCGTCCCCAGAACTTTGGCCCAACGGCCTTCACGTGCGAAATTTGAATACGTGCTCCGGTGCGTCGACCAACTTCGATCGCTTCAGCATGAGCCGGGAAGAGACCACTCAGATCGTCGGCTTCTGAGCGGATGTGCGACGAATAGAGTTTGCCGCGTTCGGCTGCCGGTTGCGTGACGGCAATAACTTCATCGGCTAGCGAATACGATCCCGGTGCGTACCAGAGACCCGTCGACATGCCGAGCGCCCCGGCGTCTAGCGAATCGGCGAAAATCCCGGTCATTCGGTCGAGCTCTTCGGGGGTTGGTGTACGAGCCTCCATGCCCATGACGTTCTGCCGAACGGTGCCGTGACCGATCTGTGCGGCAACGTTGATGGTCGATCCGGCCTTCTCCATAGCTGTCAGGTAGCCGTCCATGTCCGACCAGCCGGGCTTGTACTCGGGGTCATACTTGTCAGTGCGCGAATGAAACTCTTCCAGTGTGTTTTCGTCTAACGGCGCGCAGAAACTCATCCCGCAGTTGCCCATCAGTTCGAGAGTCACGCCCTGGGTCAGCTTGGAATCGGCGTAGGGATCGATCAGGAACGAGCTATCCGAGTGGGTGTGGAGATCGATGAAGCCAGGGGTGACAACCTTTCCTGCGGCGTCGATCTCGCGAGACGCATCGCCTGTGATCTCACCCACGGCTACGATCGCATCGCCCTTGATGGCGACGTCGGCTTTGAATCTTGCGTTGCCCGTACCGTCGACAACCGTTCCGTTCCTGATGATGAGATCGAACAATGTGTTTCTCCCGGGGCTCGTGTGAGTCTGTTGCCGGCCCTATATTGAAAATCCTGCGTTCGGGCACGAGCATACAGCGGTAACGGGAGTAATATGTTTCGGCTCAAGATTAGTTCTTGCCATTGTTCTGCTCATTCCAGCAATCGCTGATTTTTGATCACTAGAACAGCCGGCAAACACGAAATATTCAAAGTAAATGAGCCATCGGCTCCGGAAAGAACGAACCAACAATGAAGTTTGTGAGATTCGCGAACGGCGACGACGCTGCATACGGCGTTGTTGACGGCGACACAGTAAAAGAGATTTCTAATTCACCTATCGGTCAGGACTACTCGGAAACAGGCGCAACGCACGACCTGAACGACATCAAGATCCTCGCCCCGAACCCTAACCCTTCAAAAATGCTGTGCTTGGCGTTGAACTACGGTTCGCACTTGCTCGGTGCAGACCGACCGACCCGACCGCAGCCGTTCTACAAGAACACCAACGCGATCATTGGTCCCGGCGATCCGATCAAGCTTCCTGCTGACGCAGGTCTTGTTGTTTGCGAGTCCGAGCTTATTGCGATCATCGGAAAAGAGGCGAGCCACGTTTCCGAGTCCGACGCACTCGACTACGTTTTCGGCTACACCGCCGGAAACGACGTGAGCGCCCGTGAGTGGCAGTCGGGCGCGAACGCCGACATCCAGTGGTGGCGTGCAAAGTCGGCAGACACGTTCGGTCCGACCGGTCCGTTCATTGTCACCGACATCGATCCGCAGGATGTATCCATTCGAGGATTAGTAAACGGTGTCGAGGGGCAGAAGTGTCATTCTTCCGAGATGATATTCACCACCGCTCAGGCAATCTCGTACATCAGCACCTACGTGACGCTCTACCCGGGCGACATGATCTGGACTGGTACTTCGGGAACAACCCCGCCGATTAACGTTGGTGGCGATGTGACCGTTGAGCTCGAGCACATAGGCGTTCTCACCAACCCAGTCATAGCTGGGTAGTGACGAGGTCACTCTTTCTGAGGTTCTGGATTTGATGGCTTAGGCGGTCGGTCTGGGAGTTTCGAGACTGAATAACAAAAAGCCGCTCCGGTTTCGGGGCGGCTTTTTATTTGGTTTGAGCTACGACTAGTCCTCTCCCGGGGGACAGGATTTAGGTGAGGGTGAAATCGTCAATCGGAAGAATCGTTCAGCAGGCAAAACTCCTCCCTCATCCCAACCTTCTCCCCACGGAGAAGGAGTATCTGCGTGCATGCGGCGTGTCAGCTAAGCGTGAGCCAGTTCGAACAGCGGCATCCTGCCTCGGGCGTTCTCGCGTAGTGCTTCTTCTTCATCCGGGGTGATCGGTGTGAAGTCCTGCGCAACTTCGACAGCCATCTGCCAGAGCTCGGGGTCGCCGGGTGGGATCGCCGCTGTAATCGGCTGTGATAGCGTCCAACGTAATGCCAGTTTCAGCAATTCACGATCTTCTATCGGCGCGTACCAGCACTTTTCACGTACTCGGTCGTTTCGGTCTTCAAGTGCGTGGTGAGCTGCGCCCTTGAGCGCCAACCGAGCGACACCGCATTTTTCTGCCTCGTTCATAATCTGTGGACCAAATCCCGATTCGAACCACGTTGTGTAGTTGACCGGGAATAGCACGGAGTCGAAATCGAAGCGGTTCATGAGCTCGATCGCTACTTCGGCTGAGTGGGCAGAGAATCCCAGATTCTTTACCAGGCCTTCTTCACGGGCTTTGACCAGCACCTCCAGCGCGCCGCCGGGGCCGGTTACGGTTTCGAGATCTTCCTCGGTCGTCATTGCGTGCATTTGGTAAAGATCGAAGTGATCGGTTTTCAGAAGCTTTAGAGAATTTTCGAGATCGGCTCTGGCCGCTTTAGCGTCTCGTTCCTTGGTTTTGCATGCCAGAAACACGTCGTTCCGGTACTGCTCAAGTGCGGGACCAAGCATGTTCTGGGCATTGCCGTAGCCCGGAGCTACATCGAAGTAGTTGATGCCCTGGTCGATCGCCCACGACACGTAGCGTGAGGAGTTTTCTGCCGTTTCGTCCTTTACGACGATGCCAGCGAAGGCGATGATCGAGAGTTGCTGGCCGGTGGTTCCGTATTCGCGGGTCTGCACGCTGATGCTCCTGTAAACGTTTGATGAGGAAGCATCGTACTACGTTGGCATCAGTCATTAAAGTCCTCTCCCGGGGGAGAGGACTTAGGTGAGGGTGAAATCCTCGATTGGAAGAATCGTTCAGCAGGCGGGATTTCTCCCTCATCCCAACCTTCTCCCTAGGGAGAAGGAGCCAGTCCGCATCGCTCCGCTAGCCCACCCCCGACGCTGACCACTCAAGCCATCAAATCCAGAGCCCCAGAAAAAGTGACGAAGGTCACCCGATGCCGAAGTTTCGGGAGACTTCGCCTTCGGTGAGCCAGTAAAAGATCAGGTAGCCGCCAACGATTATCAGCACTCCCGCCGATATTGGGTGAACGTAGGGCATTATTCGGCGAATCTGGGTCACCATCGCTCCCTTGAACACCGCAATTCCGATCGTCAAAATGGTGATCACGAAGGTCATTCCGAGCGCATATGCGAGGAACTGCCCAGTTGCCTGTGCGATGCCACCGGTGGCGAGAGAACTGCTGATAAGGCCCAGAAAAATTGGCAACGTGCAGCTAAGCGAAGCCACGGCGTAGGAAATCCCGAACAGGAAGTAGCCCTTTATGCTCGTGTCGGACGCTGTTCCGATTCGAGATGCAGCCGACTGCGCCCTGTTGTTGTAGAGCTTTCCGCCAGCAAATAGATAAGCACCCAGTCCCGCCATGATGAAACCCAGAAAAAATCCAACCCACGGGAAAATCACAATGAACGAACGTGCACCCGATGAAATGGCGAGACCAACGCCGCCGAAAAGTAGTACAAACCCGGCGCCCAGTGCGGCGCTAACGTACAGAGCCTTTATCAGCGATCGTGAGATGCCCGTTGCGCTGCGACCCGACTCGGCATCGCCCTGCTGATCGGTTAGATACATCGTCAGAAACGCCGGGAGCATCACGAATCCGCAGGGGTTCACGGTCGCAACCATTCCGGCGGCAAACGCGAACCCGAGCGGCAAGAACGACCCGATATTGCCAACAAAACCGGCGCTATCGGAGGAGTAGTTGAGAGCTCCACCAATGAAGCTGTTGGCTCCAGGTCCAACGATCAGCCCTGCCACGAGAGCAGCCACCGCCACAACCACTGCGACTGCAGCAGGTATCGGCAGGTTCTTGACGTTAAAACCGACTTCAGTTTCTGAGAATCCGGTGCTAGCAATTGTCATATGAGATCAGAATCTTTTTTGATTTGTGAAATCGCGGCAATAGCGAAATCACGGCTTGCTAATTTTCCCAGATGTCTGGGAAACAGTGTTGGTTGTTCGTCACAACCTGACACTAAATCCGATGCACGTTCGACGAGATAGATTCACGATACGGGCTGGCGACACGATTGTGCATAACGAAATTGTGTTGGCTGGTTGCAGATTAATACGCCAACTATGATGTGACGGATTCCGTTACTACAGTCATCCTTGACCCCACTCCGCTCCATTTCAAGATCGTTTCGAGTTGGCCCTAAAGAACGACAGCACCCAGCCATTTCTGATCCCATTTAATCATGACTCCGGTCCTGAGAGTTTGCCGCGGATTACGGTGCATCTTGCAATATCCGACTCCGAACTCGAAAAATCTACCCACAACCTTCTGGCAAGGAACGTCAGGTTCTCGGTCGTGCGGGGGAGTATCGGCTATGCCGCGGTTTCGGATGTGCGGATTATCGACGAAATTCCCGATGCCGATCAGCAACGCGCCCTCGACGAACAAACCCCGCCGAAACTACTTTTTATCGGTAGGAACAATGACGCCGGCTCGTTACTAGATGCGGTGCGTGCGGGTGCGTGGTCGTTTGTTGGCGAAATGGAAAACGCCATAGACCTCGAGCGTGCGATCTTCTCGCTTGTCGATTCTCCAGGCAGTCCGATGCTGAAAAAATTAGCGTCGAGCGACATTGGCGCCACGTTGTTGATAGAGGAGATCTCTGTCCTACGAGTTGAGTCGGTCGCCACCGAAGCTGAGCCAAGTCCTCTGAATCCGAAAGAGGTAGAAATTCTTTCTTTGGTGGCCCGTGGTGCCACGAGCGAGAGAATCGGTGCTGCTGTCGGGCTCGCCGAGCAAACTATTAAAAATTACGTCCTCAAGATTCTCGATAAAACCCAAACTCAAAATCGTGCCCATGCGGCCGCACTTGCTGCTCAGCGCGGTTGGTTACCGCCTCTGGACGAATTCTAGATTTTTGACCTGAATAATGGGTCGATTTACCGTCTGGATTTGAACTGGAGCTGTGATAGGATGTAGTTCGATTCGTTGCACGATTGTTCGGCGCAGGCAAGTCCTGCGTCTATTTGTGTGTGGCGATATTTTTCTAACTACGCCGGTTCTAATGTTGTTGAACCGGAAGCAGAGGCAAGTAATTGACGACTTCAGAGACCCCCCAAGTTGATGCAGTAGAAACTGCACAAGAGGAGACTCTGGCGCCTCTCGACCTGCGTTCGCTTTTCGTTGCTGGGGTGCACTTCGGTCACCCTTCGAAGCGATGGAATCCCAAGATGGAAGAGTTCATCTTCGGTAAGCGCTCGCGTGCACACATTATCGACCTTTCTAAGACAATCACCTCGCTGAAAGCCGCTAAGGAATTCATCGAGAAGGTAGTCAGCCAGGGCGGTGAGTGTTTGATGGTCGGGACTAAGGCCCAGGCTCAGAACGCGATTAGAGAGCAGGCCGATAAGGTCGGCGCCATGTACATCAACCAGCGCTGGCTCGGTGGGATGATGACGAACTTCCAGACCATTCAGCACCGGATCGAACGATTGGTGTATCTGGAAGACGCGTTCGCTAAAGACACGATCGTCGCACAGACCAAGCGAGAATCATTGATGCTCGCGTCAGAGGTTGATCGGCTGAACAAGTTCTTCGGCGGCATCAAAGAGATGGAAAAACTGCCACAGGTTCTGTTCATCGTTGATATTGAAAAAGAGAATATCGCCGTTTCGGAAGCAAAACGACTGGGTATCCCGGTTGTTGCAATTGTCGACACAAACTGCGATCCCACGCAGGTCGACTACGCCATTCCAGGCAACGACGACTCGGTGCGTTCGATCACATTGATCACACAGCACATTGCGGAGTCGATCTCGGCAGGTAAGGCCGCCGCCAAACTCGCTAACGAAGAGCGAATGGCCGCTGAAGCCGAACTTGAAGCACAGGAAGCTGCTGCACGAGCTGCGGCTCAGGCGAAGGCTGCCGAACGTGCTGAAGCAGCTGCCAAAGAGAAAGCTGCAGCAGATGCCAAGAGGGCCGCTGAAGCCGCTAAGGCAGAAGCTGCTAAACCAGCTGAAGAAGCCAAGCCAAAAGAAGAAGCCAAATCAGAGGCAAAGCCTAAAACTGAAGTAGCCGCTAAGTCAGAAGAAAAACCTGCCGAAGCGCCGAAAGCAGAAGCAAAGCCGCCAAAAGAAGAAGCCAAGGCAGAAGAAAAGCCTGAAGCCAAGGCCGAAACTGCTGTAGAAGAAAAGCCTGCTGCAAAAGCCAAGCCAAAGGCTGAAGCAAAAACCGAAGACACTCCTGCCGAAACTGCCGACGATTCCAAGTAGTCGTCCGAGCAAGTTCGACAGGTTAGAGAACAGAAATAAGTCAATTCAGGCAACCGCGGTGTGACGACAATGTTGAACGTCGCGGTTGCTGAACGAGGATAAAGAAGTGCCAGTAACTGCTGCACAAGTCAAAGAACTTCGAGACAAGACCGGCGCCGGGATCATGGATTCCAAGCGTGCGCTCGAAGAAGCCGACGGCGATCTCGCAAAAGCTGAGTTGCTCCTGAACGAAAAAGGCCTAGCCTCTGCCGCTAAAAAGGCAGGACGTTCAACATCTGAGGGTCTGGTCGTTTCTTACATTCACACTGGTGGTCGTGTTGGTTCGATGATCGAACTCAACTGCGAAACCGACTTTGTTGCTCGGACGGATGATTTTGAAGCGCTTGGTCGTAACCTCGCAATGCAGGTTGCCGCTATGAGCCCTCGATTCGTCGACCGTGAATCGGTTCCGGACGATGCTGAAGGCGTGAAGGACGAAGAGCTTCTGGTTGAACAGGAATACATCCGAGATTCAAGTGTGAAGATCGGCGACATTGTGAAAGAAGCTATCGGCAAGCTTGGCGAGAATATTCGTATAAAACGATTCTCTCGTTTTGAACTGGGCGGATAATTGATTCAACAGAAAGCCCGACCAACTGGTCGGGCTTTTTTGTAAGGGAGATCAGAGAATGGCGAAACCGGCATATTCACGAGTTGTGCTGAAAATGTCTGGTGACTCATTTAAAGGTGATGCCGACTTTGGCATCGATGCCGACACTCTCCAATACATCTCGTCAGAGATCAAGAGCATCGTCGATCTCGGGGTCGAGGTTGGTGTGGTTGTCGGTGGCGGCAACATGTGGCGGGGTGCCGACCACGAGAAGCGCGGGATGGATCGATCAACCGCCGACTTCGCTGGAATGCTTGCCACGATCATGAACGCCCTAGCATTGCAGGACTCTCTCGAAAAAGCCGATCTCACAGTTCGCACCCAGTCCGCCATCTCCATGCCATCGGTCGCTGAGCCGTACATCAGGCGCAGAGCGATTCGTCATCTGGAAAAAGGTCGAGTAGTTGTGTTTGCCGGAGGAGCCGGTGTGCCGTACATGACCACCGATACGCCAGCCGCACTGCGGGCGCTCGAAATTGGGGCCGGAGCGCTGCTCATGGCGAAGAACGGCGTTGACGGCCTGTACGACTCCGATCCGCAGAAAAACAATGCGGCGAAGAAGTACGACAAGCTGACTCATCACGAAGCACTTTCGCAGCGGCTACAAGCGCTCGACAGCACGGCATTATCGCTCTGTATGGACAATTCCCTCCCGATTGTCGTGTTCGATATTTTCAAACCCGGTAACCTGAAGGCGATACTCTCTGGTGAGCATGTCGGAACGCTAATTACCGACGAAGCCGGTTAGTATTCGTTCATGCCACGCTAAGTAGTGGGTGACAAGCACCCCTATTCGGTTGTATTTTTTGTTCAGCGGATCCGACTGTTGTGTCGACCGTACAGATAGGCTCAGGGGATTAGACAATGCTGGATGAAGCACTAAGCGACGCGAAAAGCCGTATGTCGGGAACCGTCGAGGCATTGAAGCGTGAGATGGCCAGCGTTAGAACTGGCCGTGCGTCAACCGGGCTGGTCGAGAACTTGAGAATCGATTATTTCGGTAGTGAAATGCCGCTGAACCAGCTTGCCCAAATTAGCGTCGGCGACGCACGAATGCTTGTAATTCAACCGTGGGACAAGAACGCCGTCGATCCAATCGCTAAAGCAATTCAAAACTCCGATCTGAGCATTTCGCCGAACATCGATGGTCAGATCATTCGTCTCAATTTACCTCCCCTTACGGAAGAGCGACGACGCGATCTTGTTCGTACCGTCAAGGCACGAGGCGAAGAGGGCAAGGTATCTATTCGTAGCTCGCGTCGTGATGCTCAGGACACGATTCGTATGATTGAAAAAGAGGGCGAGGCATCGCAGGACGATTGCCAGCGCGCTCAAAAAGATCTGCAGAAGCTAACCGACGATGCGGTTGCTCAGATCGATTCTGAATCTTCCGCCAAGGAAGAAGAGGTGATGCAGGTTTAGAGCCGCATCATCTCCAAACATCTGCAACCCGAGTAGGGCGCAAATGACAGCAAACCCCGAAGCATCCAAGCGAACCAAGAACGACAAACAGGTCGTTCCGCATCACGTCGCAATAATCATGGACGGCAACGGTCGCTGGGCAGAATCGCGGGGACTCGACGTTTCAGAGGGCCACCACGCCGGGTTCGAAAACCTCCAGCGTGTAGTTGCAGACCTCGCAAAACGGGGCGTTGGTTATTTGACGATGTTCGCTTTCTCGACCGAGAACTGGGATCGTCCAGAAACCGAAGTAAATGGCATTCTCGAGCTTGCCATTGCCGTGATAGCCCACGAAGCCGAGCAACTTCACAAGAATGGTGTTCGAATCAAGCATCTAGGCAGAATGGAACGGCTGTCCGCGGAACTGCGCGAAGAACTTGAGCAGGCGGTTGAGCTTACTGCCAACAACACAGGTCTGACCCTGGGGATTGCTTTCGACTACGGCGGTCGCGCCGAAATAGTGGATGCGGCAAGGAAAATGGCGATCGACGGTGTCTCAATTGAAGATATCAGCGAAGAGAAATTTGCCGAATACTTGTACACATCCGATATGCCCGAAGTCGATCTTATGATCCGTACCGGTGGTGACTACAGAATTAGTAATTTCCTACTCTGGCAGACCGCGTATTCAGAGTTCTATTTTCCTGACGTACTCTGGCCAGATTTCTACGGCGAACACATCGACGAAGCGTTCGAGTCATTTAGCGAGCGTCAGCGCCGGTTCGGCAAGCGAATCTAGCTTGTTCTCAACGTCTGCTACGTCGCGACCGCCTGTCCTCCGACAATTCCACAGCCAGAACCCCAACAGGATCAGCCGGTGCGAATTCGAATAATCAGCGCAAGCGTTGGAATTCCGGTTGTACTGCTCGCCATTTGGGCAGGGCTCCCGGGCATCGCCGTACTTGCTATAGCCGCAGGGGTCATTGGCGGATTTGAACTCGACAGGATGATGCGCCCAGCCAATAGCGAGACGACGCGTACTGGAAGCGTGCGCATCGTCTCGCTGGTCGCCGGACCGGCGACGCTGGCGGCCGTTGGGGCATGGATGGTCTCGGACGGCCGCGTTTCTGGCGATCTGATGCCAATCACGCTCGCAATCATCTTTACGCTGGCCCTGCTTCTTCGAGGCACGGCGACGCTCGGTCGCACAGCATCGAATCGTAATGCCAGCGACTGGGTTTACTGGGTATTCGCCGCGTACGTCGGACTGGCTCTGGCGCACGCCCCGGCACTGGTGAATCTCGATAGTGGGCGGGAACTGATACTACTGGCGATTCTCACGACGTTCGCAATCGACTCGCTCGCGCTCTTCGTTGGGGTTTCGTTTGGCCGACACAAACTGGCTCCAAAGATCAGCCCGAAGAAATCGTGGGAAGGCGCAGTTGGAGGAGTAGTTGGGGGCGTGATCGCCGCCATTGTGATCGATGCAGCGTTTGATATTCCGTTTACCATGCTCACAGCAGGCATCCTCGGGGGCTTGCTGGGTGCATCTGGAGTTATGGGTGATCTCTACGAATCGTGGATAAAACGACGTGCTGATGTGAAAGACAGCGGGACGTTAATACCCGGTCATGGCGGTATTCTGGACCGTTTGGATAGCGTGATTCCAAACCTCGTCATCGTATACTGGGCTGCAGTATGGAGCGGAATATAAAAAAGCTAGTAATTCTGGGATCGACGGGCTCCGTCGGAACCCAGACACTCGACATCGTCCGAGCATTCCCCGATCACTTCGAAGTGGTGGGGCTGTGCAACGGATTCAACACGCCTCTTTTCAAGCAGCAGCTCGACGAATTCAAGCCGGCGTATTTCAGCACGCTTGGCGACGTTGAATCCGGGTACGCCGGAGCAAAATCAGCACCAACCGAGGAGATCGTAACTCTCCCTGAAGTGGACCTGGTTGTAGCGGCTACGGTTGGCTGTGTCGGCATGCCACCGGCAATTGCGGCACTGAGAGCCGGTAAGTCGCTCGGACTCGCCAACAAAGAAGTCATCGTGATGGCAGGCAATCTACTAATCGAGGCTGCTGAAGAGGGCGGGGCAAAGATTCTCCCGATCGACAGCGAGCCATCTGCCATATGGCAGTGCCTTGAAGGCGAAGTCAGCGAAGCGTCTCGACTGATCATCACGGCATCCGGAGGGGCGTTCAGAGACCATACGTGGGCATCACTCGGCGATGTAACACCCGAGCAGGCGCTGAAGCACCCTACGTGGACAATGGGCGCCAAAATAACGATCGATTCGGCGACGCTGATGAACAAAGCGTTTGAGGTAATTGAGTCGAGATGGCTATTCGACATGCCGTTCGACCAGATCGATGTAACCATTCACCGGCAGAGTATCGTCCACTCGATGGTCGAATTTGCCGACGGAACCCTGAAGGCACAGCTTGGTCCTACCAGCATGGGCCAGCCGATACAGCATGCCCTCTTTTACCCAGAGCGCCAGGAAAACAACGCTCTACCGAAGCTCGATGCGGTAACGATGGGCTCGCTTACTTTCGAAGAGATGGATCCCACGCTCTATCCGTGCTTCGAACTGGCACTCGATTACGGAAAGAAAGGCGGCACGTATGCTGCCGCACTCGCCGGTGCCGATGAAGCCGCGGTCGAGCTGTTTCTGAACGGCAAGATTAAATTCACGCAGATCCCAGATCTCGTGTCTGAAACGCTGTCAGATCACCAGTCGATTACTACTCCGACTATCGACGATACGATTGAAGCGGCTCGATGGGCTACTGAAATCACACTTGGCCGCCACAATTCCACGATGATTCTGGGCTAGCATTAAGTCATATGCCAGAAACTGTATTTTTCGGTGTCGTCACGTTCCTGCTCGTGCTCGGCCCCCTCGTCATCCTTCACGAACTGGGTCATCTCTGGACCGCTCGTAAATTTGGCGTTAAAACCCTCGAATTCGGATTCGGATATCCACCGCGTGCCGGTGGTATCTGGAGCGGTGCAACGCCCGTCACAATCGATGACGAAACTGTGTTCGAGATCGACCGTGACGCGCTAATAGGTCAGGTCGCCACTGTTCGCACAATGCTCGACGAGCAGGGCAGATCAATCGCTGTCAGCGTTCGGAAACGTGCCAAGGGCGACGATGCTGAGGCTTCCGAGGGCGGATTAATTGTCACCGGTAAGGTGAAAGCCATCGAAGGCGACCAAATACTTGTTGCCGATATGCTCTGGTCGTTCAACTGGCTGCCACTCGGCGGATTCGTACGCATGGTCGGCGAAGAGAGCAGCAAAGCGGTCAACTCGCTGGGAAGCAAGCCCCGCTGGCAGCGGATCGTCGTCATGGCCGCAGGTGCGGCCGTAAACGCCGTTATCCCGTTCATCCTGCTGCCACTCGTGCTCATGATCCCGGCTGAAAGACCGGTTGGTGATGTCACGATCATGACGGTTTTTCCCGGTTCGCCTGCAGATGAGGCTGGAATCAAACAGGGCGACAAGATCGTAAGAGTCGATGGCCGAGAGATCGTAAATATCTCGGAACTTCAGCAGGCGGTAACGGTGAAACTCGGTGCAGAAAGCACCTGGGAAGTCGAACGGGGAGTCCCGGACATCTTCGCCCGCCCTGCTGAACCGCAATATCAATACACCGGCGACGTTGAGAAGGTCACGCTCATTCCTCGATGGAAGCCACCGAGTCGACAAGTGGTGAACGAGGTATCCAACCCCGAAACCGAAATGTCGCTTTCCCGAGCACGTATCTACGACGTCTCAGTCGGTCTCAACACGCTGCTCACTGTGGTGAACGATCCGACCGACACGCTCTACGAGATATCTACTGCTGATGCGGCGAAACTCGACCCACCGGCTGCACTTGGCGACATCTTGCTGGTGGTCGGTGTCGCAGAAGATGCCGGATCGCAGATTTCGCTCGATGCTGCCCGTCTTCATGACAACGGTCTCGGCATCAAGACGATCGTGCAGGAAGGCGCAACCGGCGTTCAGATTTCGACCGAAAACCGGCAGATAGTCAAAGAAGGCATGAGTCCTCTCGCAGCATTCCCGCTCGGTTGGCGCCACTCGCTCGATACTCTCGTGCTGACACGGAACGCTCTAACTACAACGATTATCGGAAGCTCGAACCCTCAGTTTGAGGGCCCCTCGACCGTTGGACCGATCGGAATTGGCCAACTCACCGGTGAGATCGCCGTCGCAGATGCCGGGATCGGCGCAAAGATCATTACATTCGCCACTCTGGCTGCGACTCTGAGTCTTTCGCTGGCGATTTTGAACATACTGCCAATACCGGCTCTGGACGGCGGACGAATCTTCTTCGTCTTCATCGAGATCGCACGGCGCGGCAAGCGTATTTCGCCGGAACGTGAAGGACTTGTTCACCTCGTTGGCTTCGCACTACTTATCGGGCTCATCGCCGTGATATCGGTGCAAGACGTAACGCGAATCATCAAGGGCGAATCGTTCTTCTAGTCGACTTCAAGTCGGATTCTAGAAGAACGTATAGCCACAAGGTAATTTTGATTTGACTCTATTACAGGCACGTCGAAACCAGTTGATCATCGCCGGAATATCCTCCGTGCTACTGCTGGTTCTCTGGCTCATAGGCGAACTTCCTCGCTCCATGTACTACGTTCTCCCGGTCGTGATCGCCGCGCTCTGGGTTCCCGCCGTGCTGGCTCAAAAGCAGCGTAACGGCGCACTGGGCTGGAACATGGCATTCGGCCTGCTTGGATTGGCTGTGAGCGCAGTTGTTGTGCGCGCTGTATGGCTGATCGGACGCAGCTAATCTGCGGCGGCTAACTGGCAAGTGGTTAGTTGTTCTGCTTATCTACCGGTAAAATCAATTAGCGAGATTATCGGTAGCGATTTGAGCTGGAGCAATTGAACTGACGGCAAGAGAGAACACCCATCCTGTAAGCGTTGGCGGAGTGATGATCGGCGGGGGCAATCAGGTTGTTGTCCAGTCGATGACCGACACCGACACCGCTGATATTGCTGCGACCGTTACTCAGGTGAAACAACTCGCTGACGCCGGTAGCGAGATAGTTCGCGTTACAGTGAACAACTCAGACGCCGCTCAGGCGGTTCCAGAGGTCGCGAAAAGACTTGCCGATATCGGATGCAGCGTTCCTATCGTTGGCGATTTTCACTTCATCGGACACAGGCTTCTGCGTGATTATCCCGAGATGGCGCGCACTCTGGCAAAGTTCCGTATTAACCCCGGCAACGTCGGGCGGGGCGTTCGCCACGACGAGAATTTCACTACGTTTATCGAGATAGCGCGAGATCTCGGCAAGCCAGTTCGTATCGGCGTGAACGCAGGAAGCCTCGACCCCGACGTCATGGCCGCCAAGATGGACGAGAACTCCCGAGTTGCTGAACCTTTGAGCTCAGTGCAGGTTGAGAATCAGGCGCTTGTCGAAAGCGCACTGAGCAGCGTCGATGCTGCGCACGAAATCGGACTCGCGTCCGAGCAGATGATCATTTCGTGCAAAGTGTCACGACTACCCCAGATGATCGCTGTATACCGAGAGTTGTCAGAAAAATCCGATATTGCGTTACATCTCGGTCTTACCGAAGCGGGGATGGGGCAGAAGGGCGTTGTTACGACCACTGCCGCACTCAGCACCTTGCTCGAACAGGGCATAGGCGACACCATCCGGGCGTCGCTAACTCCCGAGGTCGGCGGCGATCGTTCAAAGGAAGTTCGTCTTTGTCAGGATATTTTGCAGGCGGTTGGCCTCCGACAGTTCCGCCCGTCGGTAACGGCATGTCCCGGCTGCGGTCGCACCACATCGACGCTATTCCGGGAATTAGCGCAGGACATCCAGACGCATATCGACGATAAATTGCCTGAATGGCGATCACGTTACGCGGGATCAGAGTCACTTCAAGTAGCTGTTATGGGCTGCGTGGTGAACGGTCCGGGCGAATCTCGAGCCGCAAACATAGGGATATCGCTACCCGGCGCGGGGGAAGAGCCCCGAGCCCCCGTTTTTGTTGACGGCGAGCGGGTGAAGTTCCTGTCGGGTCCGAAGATCGCATCCGAGTTCATCGACATGGTCGAGACCTACGTGGAAACCACGTACGCCGGATAGTTGCTGGGCGTTCGGCGAAGTCACCAGCTTTCGACGCTTCACAACTTATTTCCCGAGGCGTCCGAGGGATCTGGTGCGGGGTTGCGTGACGACGATGATTGGAATGATCGATGAATCCGCCGAGATCCCTCTACTTCGCTTCGCTACGGTCGGGAAATTGGAAGTAACGCTTCCCGAGCCCCGATTTTCATCGGGATAAACTTCGTCCTCGAAGTCGAGGGATCTGGTGCGGGGTTGCGCTGCGACGTCGGCGGGAATGATCGTCGAATCCGTCGAGGTCCCTCTACTCCGCTATCGCTACGATCGGGAAGTAGAGGGTGCGGTGGCGCGCGCCCGTAGCCGCCAGCGCTAGCCCAGCTTCACAGCCGTTCCGTAGGCAAGTATCTCAGAGGCTCCTGAGGCGATCATCGAGGTGGTGTAACGAAGGCTAACCACAGCGTCGGCACCCATCGACTCGGCTTGCTCGACCATTCGCCGCGTCGCCATCTCTCGGGTCTCGGCCTGTAGATGTGCGTACTCCGTGATCTCGCCACCAACGAGATTACGAAAAGCCGCCATAATGTCGCGCCCGGCGTGTCGAGCCCGCACAGAATTGCCTCGGGCAAGCCCAACGATCTCGGAAATCTCTCGTCCCGGAATGTCCTGTGTCGTAGTAACGATCATTACAGTCCTCATTTCGTGTCCGGTTCACCAGCGATCCATATTTGGAAGCACTGTTTTTTTACTCACTTAAGATTACCAAGTGCCCTGTGATTTCCCGGCAATTTCACATGGTGCGTGAGTAAGGAATTCAACGGCGCCACTTCAACGGATGTGACCCAGATGCCCGATGATCGAACGCTACACAGGTGAATATCACCCGGCGTTCCACTAGTGTCTTGCCGGATCGTCCAGATGGGCGGTGTCCCAGTTCCCTGGGTAGTGCGGAGCCGAATCGTCAGTGTCGATCGTAACCAGAGCGCCATTCGGCATGTGGCCACGACGATCATTGTCGTAACTGTCGAATCCATCGAGGTAGTCCAGAATCGACTGGATTAGCCCTTCGTGCAGAAAGGCTGCGATTGAACGAACGTTCAAATCAGTACCTGCCATCAGCAACTGGCTGAATCCAATTTGGGTTCTAGTAGCGAAATCCTCCATGGACTCGCCGCCGAGTGCCTTGTAGTCGATGCCGTACTCGCCATTGCTGATCCGGACTTTGGTCGGATGCGGGGCGTCCCAGATATTGCCTGTGTCGAGTTCGTCGAGGTTTGGAATTTGATGAGCGGTCTGGTCGGTGATCCGCGTGAATATCCCCGCTGTTTCGATAGCGCGTGGCAACGTGCTGGTGAAAGCAGCATCTGGTTTCACTTCCGCAATGCGGTTGGCCGCCTGAAGGGCCTGTCGTCGACCGAGCTCTGTCAATCCTGCGTTTGGTAGGTAAAGGCCATCGTCCCCAACTTGAGTATCGCCATGCCTTACCAGGTGAATAATCATCGAATGATTTTACGAATTAGAACCGGGTAACGCGGTATGAGTTGGCAGATCGTCCAAATCACCAACACGTACCAGAGCGCGTTCCACTAGAATTCGCCCACATGAAAGAACGTCACAACCGTACCGACAGCAAGCATCCGAAGGCGTGCACGTGCGCAGCGTGTCAGGCTAGGCGGCTGGAAGCGGCGCGCCCGAAGGTGAAGAAGAAGAGGAAGCCGAAGTCGCAGCGGGGTAAAGGATCGAAGAAGCAAGTTGCAGATTCGGCGATAGGTGATGTGATGGACATGCTGGGCCTATCGGATGGGGAGTGACCGACTCCCTCTCCCAGCGGGAGAGGGTTGGGGTGAGGGAGATTCTCTCTGATTCGACAAACGTTCCTGTCATCTAGGGATTTTTCCTTCAACTTAGCTTTGGCTACACCCCTGTCATTGCGAGGAGTCCGGCGACGTGGCAATCAGTGGTCAACGGGGGCGGAACATGGCGAATCCGATCACGATAGACCAGCCATCGCCGATTCGTTCGGATCGGCGAGCCCCTCACTTTGAAAGCTATGTGCTGGCACGCTAGATACCGCAGAATGCTCGTGATTGCCACGTCGTCGGACTCCTCGCAATGACAATGGACTGGTATCGTCTCCCTTGGACCATCGTCACAGATCCTGAATCGACCCTTCGACTTACTCAGGATGTAATTCAGAACGACAAGTGCGAGCGAGACTAATGACTGAATCATCAAAATCGAAAATTGGGCTAATTGGAGCTGGTTGGTGGGCAACGGCGAACCACCTGCCTGTACTGGTCGAGCGTGACGACATCGAGCTTACTAGCGTCTGTCGACTTGGAGCCGACGAGCTCCAACAGGTCAAAACCAAGTTCGGTTTCACCCACGCCACAGAAGACTACGAAGAGCTGCTCGAAACACCCGGACTCAACGGCGTAATAGTAGCTTCGCCCCACACGCTCCACTACACGCACGCCCTCGCTGCGTTGAAGCGCGGCCTGCACGTGCTGTGCGAAAAGCCACTTACGACGAAGGCAAGCGAGGCACGTGAACTGGTCGAAGAGGCTGAACGACAGGGCGTCGAACTGATGGTCCCTTACGGATGGCACTACGGTGAGTTCATTCAGGAAGCAAAACGTCGAATGGACGAAGGCGCGGTGGGCGATATCGAGTTCGTTATGTGCCACATGGCATCGCCAATTCGTGCGCTTCTGGAAGGCAAGGAATTTCTCTCTACAGGTGGTGGCGCCGGAGACAACATGTTTGAGCCCGGCGCCGATACGTGGGCCGACCCGATAGTCGCCGGTGGTGGATACGCGCTGTCCCAAATGTCTCATTCGGCTGGTCTGGCCTACTGGCTCACCGGACTGAAGGCTGAATCCGTGTCCGCGTTAACGTCATCACCCACGAGCAAAGTTGAGCTTTACGACTCATTTTCCGTCAGGTTCGAGGGTGGGGCGATCGGATCATTCAGTGGTGCTGGCGCATTGCCCGACAATCAGAAATTTCAGCTCGACGTACGGATTTTCGGATCCGAAGGGGTCATGACCATTGACTGTGATCGGGCTAGGCTCGAAGTGGTTCGCCACGATGGAAACAACTTCAACATGGACCTGAATCCCGATGCAGGTGAGTACTTCGGAGGTGGACCTACGGCGAACTTTGCCGACATCGTTAGCGGTAAGAGCGCAACGAACTGGGCTCCCGGATGGGCCGGAATGCGGGCCATTGAAATGATCGATGCCGCATACAGATCGGTTGCATCTGGCAGTTCCGTAACCGTGTAGAGGCGGTGCTTCGGGCCGTGGGTGTTGCCACTTATGTGTAAACCGCAATGAGCCTGTGGGGTCACGTCTGACCCGATGAGCCAGTAGTTCTACCTAGTGAAACCAACTGGCTATAGGCGCAAGTACTGATTGGGCTGAATACTGAGCTTATGCCAGTGCAAACGCATTGGTGTTTTCTCAGTAGAAGTACGGATGCGGTTCGATCAATGGCACAAGCCGATTCGACATACCCCTCTTGGTCAAATCAACCCAACCGGCTGAAAAGCTGGTTTTCTAAAGTTGTTGAGCTGACCAAGCGTCGAGACGTCCGAACCGAACTCCTACTAGAAGCCGGACACATTCTCGGAGACAACTTCGAGTCACCTAATCACGAAGATAGATTTGCGACGCACCTGGCTAAATTGGTCGATTTCGACTTTTTCAGCCTTGCGCATGTAGATCATTCCGAGTGGACCGTTGAAAACTTGATCCAGTGTGGAACGAGGATCAGCGGGATGTCCGATACGTGGTCGCTAGGTCTCGATGCTGTGCCCCAGCTCGAGGTATTTTCGACCCTAACAGCAGCAATGTGCGAGGTTGAACAGGTTGCCCACAACGGCACGCCGTCAGCCTGGTGGATGTACAGAGCCGGACTGCGCTCGATGATCACTGCCCCGATCATCGCAGACGGTACTGTGATTGGCGTGTTGATGGTGGCATCACGTATGCCGCAGAACTACGACGCAGCCAACGTTCACACCGCACAGATGCTTGCTGAAGCAGTTGCTGGTTCGTTCGCGAACCTACGTTTGCACAAGCGACTGCGACGTGAGCTAGTCGAGCGAGAGACGATTTCCGCACTCGCTAAAACGATTAGCTCATCGCTGGATATCGAGAAGTCCATGCCCGATTTCGCGCATGACCTCTCGAAGATTGTTCCAGCCCATGGTGTGTCTATTTCGCTGGCAACAGGAGTCAATGACGACACTGAGGACCGTTGGTCCTACGGTGTGACTCCTGTTGCCGGCGACTCACCTCACCAACGTATTTTGAAATCAGAAATGAAAGTCGGAGGCTCGGCAGTCGGAACACTTTCCGTTGTCGGCACTCCTCGACAGCGCTATGTGCGCCATCATCTCACCCTGCTCAACACAGTCGCATCGAACATTGCCGGCGCTATAGCTGCTGCGGAAATGCACGCTCGATCAATGGAGCTTGCAGAAACCCGACTCGAGCGTGAACGCGCCGAAGCCGAGAGCCGAGAACTACAGCGAGTAGCGCTGGCAAAATCGGATTTTCTCACCACCGTTTCACACGAGCTTCGCACCCCGCTAACAAGCATTCTGGCTTTTGCCGATGTGTTGAAACGCAACAAGCCGGGAAACCTGATCGACAAGCAGGAACGCCAACTCGGGATCATCCAGCGCAACGGTCGCCGACTTGCAGTGCTGATCGACGATCTTCTAAACGCAACGCACATTGAACAAAGCAAATTTGAACTGGTTCCAGTTCGTTTCGATATCGCTGAGGTTGTTTCGGAACTGGCGGAATCCTTCGCACCGATTCTTGCTCAAACAGATCAAAAGCTAGTGCTTGAACTCCCCGAAGAACCGGTCGAAATGTTCGCTGATCAGGTGAGATTGTCACAGGTACTGTCTAACCTGATTACGAATGCTTCGAAGTATTCAAAAGAGGGTAGCGAAGTAAAAATCGTGATCGACGAGGTCGATGACGACGATATTTCCATCCATGTTGAAGATCAGGGAATAGGGATCGACCGTGAAGATCTTCCTCATATATTTGGTGCGTTCTTCCGAGCGGATAACGAGATAATTCGTGCGCAGAGTGGCACTGGAATCGGGCTCTACTTCTGCCGAATGATCGTCGATTACCACAACGGGAACATCACAGGTCAGAGCGAACCGGGTGTTGGCACCGCTATTTCAATACGATTACCCCGGGAATTCTCTGCCCCAGAAGCCGAAGACAGGCTGGCCGGAGGCACGAACGCTGAAGGCACGAACGCTGAAGACTCAGCAGCGGCGTAATTACGCCCAGTTTGAACCGTAAATTCTCCGGCGAGCCGTATACTCGTTCCGACCTCTAGTTCACCTAATATTTCAAGTGAACGAGCCGGAGACGATTCGTTTGGCCGCTGTTCCATCAAAAGAAACCCGCTACAAAGTCCTCATAATCGAGGATGATCGAACGCTGCGAGAAGCCTTGCGCTACAACCTCGTTGCCGATGGCTACGACGTTGTTGCAGTCGAAGACGGCGGGGAAGGGCTCGTAATCGCTCGTAAGGACACCCCAGACGTCATCGTGCTAGATCTGATGCTTCCGGGGTTGAGCGGCATCGAGGTATGCAAAGCACTACGTCGTGACGGCTCGATCGTGCCGATCATCATGCTGACGGCGCGTGACGCCGAAATAGACCGTGTTGGCGGGTTGGAATCGGGCGCTGACGACTACGTTACGAAGCCATTCAGCATGCCTGAACTTATCGCCCGGGTCGGATCGCAGATTCGTCGTATAGACATGCTCAGCTCGGTTTCGCAATCGACCGGCGAGCAGGTGATCGATCTTGGCGATCTGGTGATCAATCGAGCCACCCGTGGGGTCACCCTCGAAGGCAAGAGCATCGATCTGCGCCCGCGTGAATTCGATTTACTGGCTCATCTTGCCGCAAATCCCGGACGGGTCTACACCCGCGATCAACTTCTACAGGATGTTTGGGGTTTCGAGTATTCTGGCGATACCCGTACAGTCGACGTCCACGTGAGATGGCTACGCCTCAAGATCGAAAAAGACCCTTCAAAACCTACTCTCCTCGGCACGGTTCGAGGAGTTGGGTACCGGATAAGTGTTTAAATAAGTGCTACAAAATGAAGCCATACGGATCGAAAAACGAAGCTGGAGTTGTAGTTGAGTAACGTCTCCCTGAAATGGCGAATGCTTGCCGAGACGAGTGCACTGGTCGCATTAGTTGCGGCGGGAACGCTGCTGTTCGGCGTAAAGGGAACGATTCTTGCGGGAATACTGGCGACCGTCGCAGTTCTATATCTTTCGCATCGACTGACCAAGCAGTTCACAGAACTGACAGAAGACGTAATACGAACGACATCGATTGATCGTTCACATCGATTGGATCCGAGCGGCCCTGCTGAGCTCGTTAGGCTTGCGCGAGCAGTCAACCGGCTCGTGGATCGTGTCGCAGACGATATATCTGAAGACAGTGCTGAACGAATTCGATTGGGATCAATACTCAACTCCATGCGAGAGGGTGTCGTTGTAGTCGACGATCAAGGAGTGATTGAATCGGCCAACCCTGCATCGGGCGAAATGCTCGGTTCCCTCGGCACGGTTTCACCAGGAATGCAGCTGATCGCCCTAACAAATCACCCCGAAGTGATCCGCGTCGTAAATACTGCTATCGAGAGCAAACAGCCTGTTTCGGCGGAGATTGAGCTGTTCGACAACCAAAGAACGTTGATGGCACTCGCGACGCCCTTCCCACGACCCGATACGGACATGGTTCGGGCTCTCCTTCTACTCACCGATCTGACCGATATCAGAAGGCTCGACACAACGCGCCGCGAGTTTGTCTCGAACGCTTCTCACGAACTTAGAACCCCTCTTGCGGGAATTCGTGCATCGGCAGAAACGCTGCAACGAGGTGCAGTAGACGATCCTGAAGGACGTAAACAGTTTCTGGGGATGATCCGAGAAGATGTCGACCGAATGGACAAGCTGATCTCCGAGATGCTTGAACTTTCCAGGCTGGAATCGGGCGAATCACCGCTGGAGTTGCAGGACGTAGACCCGGGCACGCTGATCGATATCGCCGTCAAGCAGTTTTCCGCCGTTGCCGTCGACTTCAAGCTGAAGCTGCTCACAACAATCGCAGAAGGGCTCCCGATGGTGTCGGTCGATGCGGAGAAGATCGATCACGTATTTACAAATTTGATAAGCAACGCTGTGAAATGGACGCCGGCTGGCGGCAGCATTACGGTCAAATGCTGGGCCGACGATGCCACGGTGTGGTTCAGCGTTGCAGACACAGGTCTGGGCATCAAGCCAGAACATCTGCCTCACATATTTGAACGATTTTTCAAGACCGACGCAGCGCGTTCCGAATCTGGAACCGGCCTCGGACTTTCGATAGCCCGTCACATCGTCGACGCCCACGGCGGGGTGATTTCAGCCACCAGCACCTCTGGTGAAGGCAGCGAGTTTGCGTTCACCGTGCCAAGCTCCGATTCGTAACAGTCGAAGTCCGTGTCTGAGATCGCTTACCTCTAGCAGCCGAATCAGCCACTTCTAAATCCCCGGCTAATGCCGTCGTTTTCCTTGCTCGGGTTAACGTCGAGTTAATGGGCGTCAACGAATGTTAAGTACACAGCTTGGGAACGCCAGCTGAAAAGCTTGAATTCGCACCCAATGACGAGCCAGAGGCCAGAAGAGCCAATTCAGAATGCTCCAAAGAGTAGTAAGTAAATATCCGAGGAAAGTGATTATCGCGTTCGCCGCTATCGCAGTTTTCGCGATCGCTGCCTGCGGCGGTGGTAACTCTCGAGAAATACTTATCGATGGTTCATCGACAGTGTTTCCGATTTCCGAGGTAGTGGCTGAAGAGTTCAGAAAAGAGTTCCCAGGCGTCCAGATTCCACTGGGGATTTCCGGAACCGGTGGCGGCTTCAAGCGCTTCGTCAATGGCGAGACCGATATTTCAGGAGCTTCGCGGCCAATCAAAGACTCGGAGCGAGAAGAAGCAGCCGCCAACGGAATCGAATTTACCCAATTTACTGTCGCTTATGACGGGCTATCGGTTGTCGTAAACCCTGCCAACGATTTCGCCAAGTGCCTGACAGTTGAGGAACTCAATAAAATCTGGGAACCCGGCTCTCAAATCGACAACTGGGATCAAGTACGTGATGGTTTCCCGAGCATGCGTATTCGGTTATACGGACCTGACACTGATTCCGGCACATTTGATTACTTCACCAAAGCGATAAACGGCAAAGAAGACCACAGCAGGTCGGACTACACGGCGTCATCCGACGACAACGTTCTAGTACAGGGCGTATCGGGTGACAAGGGCGGAATGGGATATTTCGGGTACGCCTACTACAAGTTCAACAGTGATTCTCTGAACGTTCTTTCTATCGATGACGGCTCCGGATGCGTCGGTCCGGGCCCTGAAACGATAAATGATGGCAGCTACAAGCCCCTCTCCAGGCCAATGTTCATTTATGTGAACAATGCTGAGTTGGAGCGAGAAGACATGAAGGCATTCATCAGGTTCTACCTTAACAACGCTGCTGAGTTGTCAGAGATCGTCGGTTACGTTGGGTTGCCTCAATCTGAGTACGACGTACAGCTGGCGCTCCTCGATTGAACACAGTCGAATCACCCGGAAACGAACGATACATCCGTGTATTTATCAATAACCGTGAGTTAACAATTTTCCTGCAATCTAGAGATCAGGCTTCGACGGAGTCTGGGTCGCCCAGATTTCGCGCCATGTCCGCTATTTCACCAAGTTCTTTACCGAGTGCCGGTGAACAACCACGAGCGAGATGTTGACCACAACTGATCTAGAACCTAATCAGGAACAGCTGAACCGTTTGGCTCGTCGTCGTCGTCGACAGCGTAACGAGCAGCGGATCGTCACAGCGTTGCTCTTTTCAGCGGCCGTTGTCTCGATCCTAACGACCCTCGGGGTCGTGGTCCTCCTCATCTCCCAGAGCGTTGGATTCTTTGCCGACGTATCAATCTGGAACTTCTTCACCGGTACCAATTGGGCGCCGCACATATCCCCCGAACATTCTGGGATTATGGAACTGGTGAGCGGAACGCTACTCGTGGCATTGATCGCGGGGATCGTATCGCTAACGCTTGGTCTTGGAGCCGCCATCTACTTGTCTGAGTACGCCCCCGAGCGGCTCAGGCGCGTGCTAAAGCCGATTCTCGAGGTGCTCGCGGGAATACCCACTGTTGTTTACGGCTATTTCGCCCTGACGTTTGTGACACCAATATTCCAGGGCCTTTTCGGTTCCGATCAGGTGAGTGTGTTCAACGCTCTTTCGGCAGGTATCGTCATGGGGCTAATGATCATGCCCATGGTTTCCACCTTGAGTGAAGATGCGATGGTTGCTGTACCGCGTTCGCTGCGGGATGCAGCCTACGTTCTCGGGGCTACGCGATTCGAGGTCGCTACCAAAGTCGTAATGCCGGCTGCACTTTCTGGAATAGTCGCGTCGTTCATTCTTGCCCTCTCCCGAGCGATCGGCGAAACGATGATCGTAAAGATCGCCGCTGGAGCAACTCCAAATCTAACGTTGAATCCCCTTGAGAGCATCCAGACAATGACCGCCTACATCGTGCAGGTTAGCGGGGGTGAGGCGCCGCAGGGATCATTTGAGTACAAGGCGATATTTGCCGTTGGCCTGCTGCTGTTCGCAATGACTCTCGCAATGAACGTTATCGGTCGGTGGGTCGTATCCCGCTTCAGGCAGCAGTACGAATAGATATGAATAAATCCGACACATCGAATCAAATTCGTATCAGTTCCCGCTCGTTCCGAGCCTGGCGCGACCGCTTGTTGCTAGCCGGATTCATCATGGCCGTCGTGATCGGGGTGGCCGGATTGGTAGCCCTGATGCTCGATGTGCTCATCGATGGACTCCCGTTCCTTAACTGGCGATTTATCAGCAGCTACTCGTCGTACGATCCGAGTCGGTCAGGCATTCTGGGCCCGCTAGGTGGAACGCTATGGATTGTTGCTTTGACGGCTTTGTTTACGATCCCGATCGGAGTTGGGACGGCGATCTATCTCGAAGAATTTGCGAGTAAAAACAAAATGAACCGGCTCATCGAGCTGAATATCGCTAACCTCGCAGGCGTGCCCAGCGTCATATACGGATTGCTGGGATTGGCAATGTTCGTGCAGTTCCTGTTTGGCGGCTCTCGAAACGTGACAGCCGGGGCGCTGACGATGACTCTGCTCGTGTTGCCGATAGTGGTGATCGCCTCGCAAGAAGCCATTAAGGCTGTCCCAGCGAGCTATAGGGACGCCGCATACGCAATGGGGGCGACCAGGTGGCAGGTCGTCAAATCAGTCGTTCTACCGCAGGCGATGCCGGGGATTATGAGCGGGATAATTCTTGCGCTCTCACGTGCGATAGGCGAATCTGCACCGATTTTGATTATCTCTTCGCTCGTTGTGGTGACCTTCGTTCCTACGTCTCCCGACTCCGCATTTACCGTGCTGCCACTCCAGATATTTACATGGATCGGGCACCAGAATCCGGAGTTCCGCGGTATCGCCGCCGCGGCGATCATAGTGCTCCTTGCTGTTCTGCTGACCTTGAACGGCGCAGCAATCTGGATTCGCAGCAAGTACCAATCACGTCCAGAGCAGTAGGGCGTACATCTCATAACTGTCGACCCAGCTCATACAAACATCCCGACCAGAGTGGAGGGATCTTCGGCGGGGCTCGGGGATGGTGATGTCTTCAAGTCCTCTCCATGAGGGAGAGGATTTAGGTGAGGGGGAACGCGGGTGGTGTCGTGACGGGCACTGCACAGGAGTTGCGTTGACTAGCGTAATAAACTCGGCTCGATGTCACTCAGGTGAGATGCGGAAAATGCGTCCGCCACCCCAATCGGCGATGTAGATATCGCCGTTTGGAGACACCGTTACGTCTGTGACCGGAGTGCCGAATCCCACGACAATATTCTCGTCCTCGACGAACACATACTCGCCATCAACCCGGTTTATACGCACTCTGGCGATCTCCAAAAAATTCCACTTCGCCAGCAGCATGTCGTTCTCGGTAAGGGCGGTCAAAGTGCCGCCATCGTAAAATTCGAGACCCCCCGGAGCGAGTGGCGGGAACCACGTCGTTAGCGGTTTTTCGGTCGTGTTTCCTGCTGGCGGATCACCGAGAACGTCGGGGAATCCGTGGTCTCCGTCCGGCCTCACGTAGTGCAGTTCGTCGGGTGGGTTCTCATTGACCTTCACGTTCGCACTGTTGTCGGCTGTGAACATGTCGCCCTGAGAGTTAAAGTCGATATCGAACGGATTGCGGAACCCCGTGGCGTATACCTGAATATCTGAGCCGTCCTCAGCCATCGAGAAAATCGTTCCCTCGTACTGCTGCGTTACGGGTCCCCGGTCAGTTGTCGCGCCCTGAACGACGTAGATGCGACCGTCCGCTCCAAGTCGCATCCCTTGAGTCTGGTGTTCCGTTGCTTGTCCTTTGACCCCAAAAATCCCGAACGGCAGCCCGGTTACGATCTCTTCTGTCTCATCCGCCACAAGGTCGCCGTCGGTGTCGTGCAAACGAGTGATTACACCTCGTGAGGAAACGTAAAGCGAGTCGTACGCGTAAAGAAGCCCTGTAGCGCGCCGGAAGCCTACCGCCATTAGAACGGGAGGTGCGAATCCGCCGTCTGGCAATTGTTTGAGCGCGTAGACAGCTCCTTTTCGAGTTCAGCGAGTTCGCCTGAAGCCAGATACAGCACACCATCACCGAATGTCAGCGTGATCGGGTGAGCAATTCCTTCGTCGACGACAGCTTCCAGCTTGTAGCCCTGATTGGAGAGCGAGCCCGCCAGATGCGGTGTCTTTCGCCGCTCTCGCCACTCTTCCACATATTCAGGTTCGAGCGCTGGATCAGGCGGCAACACGACCTGTGGCTTGAGAATTATGGGGCCTTGCGGCGCGGCATCAGGCTCGTCGTCTAACGCTTCAGGCCTGGTGCCAGATTCGCTCACCGAAAAATCCGTAAAACCGTTCTCTGGACCACCACGACTGCATATTCCGCTTTTAGTCGAATCAGGCACCGGATCGGGATCGAACGAGTAAGCCAGGGTGTCATCGACCAGAAAATCGATATTGTCGCCGTAGTCGTTCAGCTTCAAATTGTGCGTGCTTCCAGTATCGCCCCAGTCGAACTTAATTCGCTCGATCTTCTCGAATCCATCTGCCGAATGGATGGCAATCACAAATCCCGACGAGTCGTACCACGCCATGATCCAGTTCTTGGCGTCTGTGTAGCGAGTTACCAAACCAGCGAAACCACTGTTCCACGTGAGGTCGATAGAAACCGCTGCATGCGAAATCCCTGTTTCAACAGCGAGGCGGAGATCGGCTTGCGCTCCTCCAACCTCCGTCATCCCACTTCCACCGGCGACCCATTTCCCCGCTTCGGCAATCCAGACGGCACCGATTGGGCCGTGTTCTGGCGAACGACCTTCCGCGACGTCGCGTCCGCCGATAAGAGAGTCGGAAACCCCTTTGATCTCATCAACATCGCCCGTTGAGAGCGATAGCAAATACGCTACAAGAGAGTCGAGTTCATCCGGGCTCATTGCGCCTTCGAACGACGGCATCACTGCAGGGAAGCCATCAACGATGAATGCCTGTGGAGTGAGTATGGACTCACGTATGTAGGCCTCAGCAGGAGTGCCCGGTATGCGTGTGTGCGCACGATCGCCGACCCCGTCGAGCGGTGGGCCGATCTGTCCCGTTGCATCGTCCCGCCCAGAAATCGTGTGGCAGTTACCACATCCGAGCACAGCCACAACGTCGCCACCGCTTTCGATCACTGCTGGGTCAGGAGGTGAAACATCCGAGTCGGGCGGGTTGTTAGCTGGGACTTCACCTGCTCCCGTGCCAGTTTTATCTGGCGTAGAAACTGCTTGCCCATCGCCGTCCGGGGTGACGGTGGGATCGTCTTCAGTCGTCTTCGAAGTGTCAGCGCCAAGCACTCCCGACGATGCCGCCCAGACGACGAAATCGTCGAAGCGATTCTTGTTCGTACCCCGGCTGAAGAAACCGACCCCGTGGGCTTCGTTGTCTTCCTCGAACGTGAATCGCAGCACCTCTTGCCCGGCTACAAACGCTACTATCGTGACTCCGGTGTCGATCAGGTCGAAGTAGCGGAAAACCGGGGAGTCGGGCAGTCAAATTTCTGACGGCCCAGTTCAGTGAATTCACCCTCGATCTGCTGTCCTGCGACCATGCTCTCGCCGTCGGACCAGACCATCACCCAGTTCTTCTCGTCACGGTATCTCGTGACCAGTCCCGCCATTCTGTCTTCTCTCACAACTCGGGCCCGTACCCAGTTTCGAGGTCGGCCGACATCGATAACTGCTCTGAAATCCTGATCTGCGGTGGTCGCCAAGACGATCGATCCACTGTCGGACTTCCAACTGGTAGAAGCCGGCGTGACCCAGGCTGAGCCCAACGCTGCGGAGAACTCCGGACGGCGACCCGCCAGAGGTACGCCGTTCGGACCTTCGAAGCTGTCTTGAACCCCCGCCCGTGAAACTGATGGCACCTCGACGGATGGATACGTGATGTCGTTGGTCGAGAGCGGTCCGCCTGCGTAGCGGTC